>Ga0265798_10000777_pt1 | contig 51187 bp, 45 predicted proteins | sample P3T30metagenome_FD_192430 | JGI IMG/M metagenome (GOLD analysis project Ga0265798, IMG submission 192430) | Plant litter microbial communities from East Loma Ridge, Irvine, California - P3 T30 | ecosystem: Environmental > Terrestrial > Plant litter > Unclassified | place: USA: California...
GGAGACGTAGACCGCGTTGGCGCCGAGCGCGGCCAGATCGAGATCGATCCGCTTGGCCGCCGCCACCGCGCCCGCGTCGTCGGCGGCCTCGAAGGTCTGCCGGTACAGGTCCGGGCCAAGCATCCCGTCCGGGTCCCGGCGTATCGCTCTGAAAATGTATCTGCGCATCGAAAGTCCTGGGCCGACACGGTATCCGCGCCGTCGGCACGCTCATCGCAGCAATGCCCGCGCGTTCGGTGACGGACAGACTGCGCCATGAAAAGCTTTACGCCGGGTTTGTGCACTGCGAATGCAGCTTCAGGCGCTCAGGCTTGATCCCCGCCGCTGTCGAGCCGGGGCCGGAGACCCGTGACGACATGTCAGGGCGCGGGGCATGGACGATTTGGATCGATCCGTTGCCTAAGTGCTTGTCGGTTGCAAGTGTCGCACGCGGCTGCCGGCTGTCCCGGGGATGGGCGGGCCGCAACCAGGTTTGGGGGATGGAATGGCATTGGCGTCCATGGCGGCCTCCGCCCTGCAGGATGCGGGTTTCGTCGGTACCTGGGATACGGATGTCTCCGCCGGCCGATCGGTCCTCGACGCGGGCGCGGCCGCATTGCTGTCCGGGAACGAGGGCTTTGCCGGCAAGCCTTTGCCGCTCGACGTCGCCCTGGGACGTGTCCATCCCGAGGATCGCGGCTGGGTCTTCGACGAGATCCGCAAGGTGCGCCGGACCGGCGGCCCGGTCTCGCTGGAGTTTCGCGTCCTGAGCCAGACCGGCGACGTCCGCTGGATCCTCACCCGCGGCCGGCTGGCCCCCGACACCACGGGGGCGCTGCGTGGGCGCGGCGCCTACATCGACGTCACGGACCTGTACGGCGGCACCCCGCCGGGGCGGGACGGCAACCCGATCCAGGTCAAGCCTCCGATCGAGGTCAAGCACCTGGAGGCGGCCGCCGACAACTGCATCCGGGTCCACTCGGCGCTGGAGCGCTACGGCAACCCGCAGCTCCGGCTGATCTCGAGCATGCTGCTGCTCGGGATCGGCCGGGCGCTCGCGCAGCGGGAGCCGTAGGGCGGGTTCAGGTGCGCCAGGGATGGGCGGGAAGCTCGGTCCGGCCGATCGCCTTGGCGCCGGCCTCCGCCACGGCGTGATCGTTCTCCACCGTCGACCCGCTGACGCCGATCGCGCCCGACATGACACCGTCAGCATCGACGATCGGGATCCCACCCGGGAAGGTGATCAGCCCGTCGTTGGAATGCTCGATGCCGTAGAGCGGACCGCCCGGCTGGGACAGCTGGCCGATCTGGCCGGTCATCATGCCGAAGAACACCGAGGTCTTGGCCTTCTTGTGGGCGATGTCGATCGAGCCGACCCAGGCGTCGTCCATGCGATGGAACGCCTTCAGGTTGCCGCCGGAATCGACCACCGCGATGCACATCTGGGTGTCCAGCTCCTTCGCCTTCGCCCGCGCCGCGGCGATTGCCCGCTCGGCCTGCTCAATCGTGACGTGCATGGTGCCTCCCTTGATCGGCCCGGGCCGGCGCAGAGTCGCGGAGAAATTCCAGCGGACTCGGGGCGCCTCCCGTTCTGCGCGAGAAGGCCCGACCGGACGGCGCCGGTCAACTCCGGATCGCGCCGATTGCCCCGCCGGACATCGGCGGACGACAGGCCGGGCACCCGCCTTGCACGGGGTCATGGGCGCCCGGCCGTGCGGCCGTACCGGAGACGAAAGGGCAAGAGACCCCGGTACAACGTCGGGACCCGATCGGGCCGGCGCACCACCGGGTGGCACGGGGCGCTCGGTCGGAGTGTAGCCCGCCGCAGATGGGCACCGGCAGCCCTGCTGTCACTGATACGATTGTACCGGTCCGGTCCGGGCAGCCCTCACAAACGCGTGAGCGCAGCCCGGGCGTGGACCAGGCTCAAGCGGCCCGCTCCCGGGCGGCCCGGATGCGGTCGAGGAGGTCGGCCGCCAACGCGGCCCGCGCCTGCGCGTCGGCACAGGCGTGCCGCCAGACCACGCGGCCCTGGCGCAGGATGATCCCGTCCTCGGCCGGCATCGGCGGCAATGGCCGGTCGGACCGGATGTCGGCCGCGACACCCTGGGGACCGCCGCTGAGCCGGGCCACGCCCAGCCCGCAACAGGCGGCGCGCAGCCGCGCCAGGGTGAACAGGGCCAGGACCGGCGCCGGGGCTGCGCCGAAGCGATCCTCGACCTCGCCGGACAGGGCCTCGATCGCCTCGCCGTCGCGCAGGCGCAGCAGCCGGGTGTAGAGGCTCAGGCGGATCTCGGGCTCGGGCACGTAATCCGCCGGGATCCGGCTCGGCAGCCCGATCTCGATCTCCGGGCTCCAATCCTCGGCCGGCTCACCCTTGGCGGCGGTCAGCGCCAGCTGCAGCAGGTGCTGATAGAGGCCGAGCCCGACGAGCTTGGCGTGGCCGGCCTGATCCTCGCCGACGAGATCGCCGGCCCCGCGGAGGTCGAGGTCGCGGGCGCTGACCGCGAAGCCGGCACCCAGCCGGTCCAGGGCCTCCAGGGCGCGCAGGCGCTGGAGGGCAGCGGGCGCCGGCGGCGCGGCCGGATCGCTGAGCAGGTGGACGACCCCGCGCCGCTGGCCGCGGCCGACCCGGCCGCGCAACTGGTGGAGCTGCGCCAAGCCGAACCGGGCGGCCTCCCAGACCAGCATGGTGTTGGCCCGGGGCACGTCGAGCCCGCTCTCCACGATGGCGGTGGCGAGCAGGACGTCACCGTCCCCGTCGGCGAAGCGGACCATGACCTCGTCCATCGCCGACGGCTTCAGGTCCCCGTGCGCCACCAGCACGTTCAGGCCCGGCACGAGGCCGCGCAGGCGCTCGGCCATGGGGCCGATATCCTCGATGCGCGGGCAGACGACGAAGCTCTGGCCGCCGCGGCGATGCTCGCGGATCAGGGCCTCGCGCACCGCGTCGGCATCGAAGGGCGCCACCACGGTCCGGACCGGCTGGCGCATCACCGGGGGCGTGGCGATCACGCTGAGGCTCTGCAGGCCGACGAGCGCCGCCTGGAGCGTGCGCGGGATCGGGGTGGCGGTGAGCGTCAGCACGTGCCCGCCCTCGGCGAGGCGGCGCAGGTCCGCCTTCATCTTGGCGCCGAAACGCTGCTCCTCGTCGATCACCGTCAGGCCGAGATCGGCGAAGCCCACGCCGCGGGCGGCCAGCGCCTGCGTTCCGACCACGAGCCGGATCGAACCGTCCGCGAGACCGGCCTTCACCCGCTTGGCCTCGGCCGGGGAGACCAGGCGCGAGAGCTGCGCGACCTCGATGCCGAACCGTCCGAACCGGCGGCGCAGGGTCTCGACGTGCTGGCGGGCCAGGACCGTAGTGGGGGCGATGAGCGCCGCCTGTTTGCCGGCAAAAACCGTCGCCGCCAGGGCCCGCAGCGCGACCTCGGTCTTGCCGAAGCCGACATCGCCGCAGACCAGCCGATCCATCGGACGCCCGGAGGCGAGGTCGGCCATCAGCGCGTCCACCGCGGCGGCCTGATCGGGGGTCGGGGCGAAGCCGAAGCCGGCGGCGAAGCGCTCCATGTCGCGGGACGGCGGCGCCAGGACGGGGCCCTCGGTATCCCGGCGGGCGCGGGCGGCCTCCAGCATCACCCGGGCGGTCCGGGCCATGGTGGCCTCGGCCTGGAGGCGGCGGCGGGCCCAGGTCCCGCCGTCGAGCTTGTCGAGGGTGACCGCGTCGGGCTCCGGGCCGTAACGCCAGATCCGGTCGGCCTGGGTGACCGGCACCATCAGGATCGCGTCGCCGGCAAAGCGCAGCCGCAAGGCCTCGGAGGGCTCGTCCTCCGCGCCGACGCCCAGCGGGTTCGACACGGGCTCCAGCCCCTCGAACACGCACAGGCCGTGGTCGCGGTCGACCGCGACGTCGCCGGGGCGCAGGTCGACCTCGCCCATCGGCAGGATCGCCCGGGCGGTGCCGGACACCGCGGCGTCCGGCCCGAACAGGTCGGCGGCGGCGAACACCGTCGCGCCCCGCCCCTGGACCTTGAAACCGGCGCCGATCGGCGCCTCCAGGGCGAGAATGTCGCCCGGCGCCGCGTCGGAGAGGTCGGACCAGCCGTCGATCAGCCGGACCGGGCGCTCGGCGATCTTGCCGGCCTGGCGCACGAGGCGCCGGAGCGGCTGGCGCGAGCCCGCCAGCACGACGACGTCGCCCGCCTTCAGCCGCTCGCGCATCGCCTTGGCGAAGGCCGCCTCGGGCCGCCGCTCCCGGGCGAAGACCGGGACCCCGAGCGGCTCACCCGCCGCGTCGGTGGCCACCGCCCGGGTCAGCTCGGCCACGACGGCCCGCCACGCCTTCGGCGCGAGGTAGAGACCGTCGCCGCCCTCGGCGCGGCCGCCGCGGGGCGCCCGGCGGGCGCCGGCTTCCTCCATCTGCTCGTAGAAGGCGTCGACCCGGGCCTGCGTCCCGTCCTCGACGACCAAGCGGGCCCCCGGCACGTAATCGAGCAGGGTGACGAGACGCGGATAGTAGCGCTCCAGGCGGTGCTCCTGCCCGGTGAAGGGCTCGAAGCTCTGGCCGGAATCCGGGGCTAGGACGATCTCGGTGGCCGGGTCGATCACCAGATCCGCGACTTCGGCGACGGAGCGCTGCGAGATCGGATCGTAGGAGCGGATCGCGGTGACGCGCCCGTCCGCGTGCTCGATCCGGCAGGGCCGCGGGGCGGCCGCCGGAAACACCTCGACGGTGCGACCCCGGACGGCGATCTCGCCGGGCTCGTCGACCCGCTCGTCGAGGATGTAGCCGAGGCGCTTGAGGCCGGCCATCACGGCGGCGACGTCGAGTGGGTCGCCGACCCGGAACGTCACCCGGGCGTCGGCCCAGGTCTCCGGCGGAGGCACCCGCTGGATCAGTGCCGGAGCCGTGGTCAGCACGAAGTCCGGCAGGGCGTCGCGGTCGGTCAGCCAGCGCATCACGGCAGCCCGGGCGCCCATCGTGGCCCGCGACGGCGAGGCGTGGTCGAGCGGAAGGCAATCCCATTCCGGGTAGACGGCGACCCGGATGTCGGGATCGAGGGCCTTGAGCGTCGCGGCCAGCTCCTCCAGCCGCCGGGCATCCCGGGCCACGTGGACCAGCGGGGCCGCGTCCTCGGCCAGATCCAGCAGTGCCACCGCCAGCGCCCCCGTGGGCATCAGCGGCGCGTCCTCGGTCTCCTGGTGGGCGACCGTCTTCGTCCTGCGCTTGGCCATGCTGATCCGAACCTGTCCCGGATGCTGCAAACGCTGGCTGGCCGTGAGGGCTCCCGGCTGCCGGCCCCGGATTCACAGACGCGATGCCGCATTCGAAAACGCTTGCGTCTCGAATCCGGGCGTTCCGGGTTCAGGCCTCGCCCGACCAGAGGTCGCCACTCGCCCGCGCGTCGCGCAGCACGTGGCGGGCGCCCTCGGTCAGCGCCCGGTCGGGGCCGGGCTGGCGCAGGTAGGTCGCGAGATCCCGGGTCAAGCGCTCCAGCGGGTGGTCGCGCAGGAAGCCCTGCAGCCCGACCGAGCGCTGCGCCCGTTCCAGCAGGTCGAGCCCGGCGCGTTCCACCGCGAGGCGGGCGAGGTTCACGTAGGCGATGATCCCGTCCGGATCGCCCTCCTCGCCCACGATCGCGGCGGCCCGCGCCACCCAGAGGCGCGCGGTCTCGGCCGCGATCACGCCCTCGCCGAGGCGGGCGAGCTGGTGCGGGTCCTCGCCGCGGCCGGTGGCGACGAGATGGCCGCGCCACGCGTCGAGCAGCGCCTCCAGGCCGCCGAGCTGCACCGCGAGGAAGCGCCAGGCCCCCCCCGAGAAATGCGGCTGCACCTGATAGTCGTCGGGCGCGCCCACGGGCGTGAAGCGGTCGGCGCCGAGCCCGGTGAAATCCACGGTGCCGGTCGCCGAGGCCCGCATCCCCTGCGCGCGCCAAGCCGACAGATCCGCCCGCTCGCCGGGCTCGAGGGCGACGACGATCATCTGCGACCCGGGCGCGTCGGGCTGCGCGGTCACGAGGGCGCGGGTCACGAACCCCGCCCCCGACGCGAAGGTCTTCACGCCCCGCAAGGTCGGGGCGCCTCCGGTGGCGTCGATCTTGAGGCCTTCGCCCGGCGGCTCGGTGTTCCAGACCCCGAACAGATGGCCCTGGACGGCATCGGCCAGCAAGGCGCTGCGCGCCTCGCCGTCGGCATAGCGGGCGACGAGCTGCACCGCGTTGACATGGCCCTCGTACACGCGCCCCAGCGCGAGGCTGCCGGACCCGACATGGGTGAGCACGGCCTGGAGAATCGCCCCGTCCGGCTCCTCGCCGAGACCGGCGCCGCCCGCGCGATGGGGCACCGGCGCGGCCAGCAGCCCCACCCGGGCGAGTTCCGCGACATCCTCGGCCGGAAAGCCGCCGTCGTGGTCGTGGCGTCCCGCCCGACGCGCCGCATCGGCCGCGACCGCGCGGGCCGCCGCAACCGGATCGCCGCGCGTGCCCCAGGCGATATCGTTGAGTCTGAGGTCCACACCTGCTCCGGTCATGACGAGCCCAGCGCGTCGTCCCGCACCCGATCGCCGGGGCGGCGCGCCAGGTCTTTTAAGCTTCGCGACATCGTGTTCAGAAGGGAGGGAACCATCTTTCGGTGCGATGATCTGACGAAGCAACTCGCTGCCTCCGCCATCGATACGCCGTGCGACGATACTGCGCATCGCAAACCATCGGTCCGCGGCCACGGCGCCCAGCACCCGGCGACGCGGCGATCTGCATCGGTCGGACCTGCCTCAAACCCGAAGCTACGCGTTGTAGGAAGGGCCGGCTCACCAAGCCGTCAAGCTGTGGTTGATCGATCCGATTTGGGAGGGTCGTTGCCGTGGGATATGACGCAGCCGTGTCGCGGAACGAGACCATGTCCTGCCCGTCCGGCTTCGAACGCCATCATCCCCAGCGCCTCGCGGCTCTGCGCGGCTATGCCATCCTCGACACCGCGCCCGAGCCCGCCTTCGACGAGATCGCGCAGATCGCGGCTGCGTCCTGCGGCACCACGATGGCGCGGATCACCTTCGCGGATGCCGACCGGCACTGGACCAAGGCCGCGTTCGGCCACGACGCGCCGGACCGGCCCATCGAGACCGGCCTCGGCCTCGAGACCCTGAGCCGGGACGGCGCGCTGGTGCTGACGGATTGCGGGCCGATCGCGGGCGAACCGGGCCTGCGCTTCTACGCCGGCGTCCGGCTCGTGACCCCGGACGGCTGGCCGATCGGCACGCTCAGCGTCCTCGACCGCGAACCGCGCAGCCTGACCGGGCAGCAGGTCTTCGTCCTCGAGGCCCTCGCCCGGACCCTCATGGACCTGCTGGAGGCCCGGGCCGCCGCGATGGCCCGGCACCGGGACGAGGCGCTGCTGCAGTCCCGCGCCGAGCGCCTGGAGGCGCAGGTCGCCGCCCAGACCCGGGACCGCGACCGGGTCTGGACCCTGTCGCCGGTCCTGAAGATCGTCTCGGACAAGGACGGGCAGGTCCAGTCGGTCAATCCGTCCTGGAGCCGGGCGCTCGGCTGGTCCGAGGACGAGACGCTGGGCCGGACCGCCCTGGATTTCATCGCCCTCACGGACCGCGAGGCGGCGCGCGAGGCGCTGAAGCCCCTCTGCGAGGACCAGCGGGTGGAGGATGTGGAACTGGCCTGCACGACCCGCGACGGCGACCGGCGGCGGGTGCTCTGGACCGTCGTCCCGGAGGACGGGCTGTTCTACGGCTTCGGGCGCGACATCACGGAGCAGCGCCAGGCCGAGGAAGCCTTGCGGCAATCGCAGAAGCTGGAGGCGATCGGCCAGCTTACCGGCGGCGTCGCCCACGACTTCAACAACCTGCTGACCATCATCCGCTCGTCGGTCGAGTTCCTGCGCCGGCCGGAACTCGCCGAGGAGCGCAGGCGCCGCTACCTCGACGCGGTCTCGGACACGGTCGACCGGGCGGCCAAGCTCACCGGGCAGCTCCTGGCCTTCGCCCGGCGCCAGGCGCTCAAGCCCCAGGTGTTCGACATCTGCGCCCGGCTGCGCAGCATCTCCGACATGCTCGATTCGGTCACGGGCGCGCGCATCCGCGTGGAGACCGAGCTGCCGGGCACGCCCTGCTTCGTGCGGGCGGACGAGAGCCAGTTCGAGACCGCGCTGATCAACATGGCGGTGAATGCCCGCGACGCGATGGACGGGGAAGGCAGCCTGACCCTGCACCTCGAGAGCGGCCGCCCGATGCCGCCGATCCGCGGCCATGCCGGCGCCCGGGGACCGTTCGTGGCCGTGATGGTGGTCGATACCGGCACCGGCATTCCGGCACCGGATCTCGGCCGGATCTTCGAGCCGTTCTTCACCACCAAGGAGATCGGCAAGGGGACCGGGCTGGGGCTCAGCCAGGTCATCGGATTCGCCAAGCAGTCGGGCGGCGATATCGACGTGGCGAGCCTGCCCGGGAGCGGCACGCGCTTCACCCTGTACCTGCCGCAGGTCGACGCCCCCGTGGAGGTGGCCGATCCGGGCCGCGACGACCGCCGCGAGCCGGAGCCGCAGCGGAGCCTGTGCATCCTCGTCGTGGAGGACAATCTCGGGGTCGGGCGCTTCTGCACCCAGATCCTGGAGGATCTCGGCCACGCGCCGATCTGGGCGAAATCCGCCGAGGAGGCCCTCGCCGAGCTGCAGCGGACGCCGGATCGCTTCGATGCGGTGTTCTCGGACGTGGTCATGCCCGGGATGGGCGGCGTCGCCCTCGCCCGGGCCCTACAGGTCACCCGCCCGGAGCTGCCGGTGGTCCTGACCTCGGGCTACAGCCACGTCCTGGCCACCGACGACGCGCACGGATTCACGCTGGTGCGGAAGCCCTATTCGGCCGAGCAGCTCGCCCAGGTGCTCCACGAGGCGACCCAGCGCCGGGACGGGCGGGGAACAAGGTCCCCGCTCTCCGGTTGACGCGATGCAGCACGGCGATGGCGTCGCCGCGCTGCTGCCCCTCGTGGGCGTTTCCTCCCAAGACTTCGGACCGCTCTTTCGGGGGCGGTCCTTTTTTGTGCGTCGCGCGTGCAGCCGGCGAGGAACAACGCCGCCTGCGGCAAAAGGTTCTCAAAAACCTCTCATCTTTGCAGCCGTTTCCGATCGCCTCGCCGAGGGGAGCGGCTCTCGGTCCATGATTCAGCACGCTCGCGGACGCCGAACCGGCATCCGCTGCGGCGGCAGGTGCCCTAAGCCGCGAGCTGGCCGGATTGCGTCTCGGTGTCCAGTGCCAGCAGCGCGAAGGACGCGAGCCAGTGCTCGCCCATGTAGTCGCCGGTCACGTGCGGGAGGCCGGCCTCCAGATGCGCCTCCGCGGCGGCCTGGAGCCGCGGGCGGCGGGGATCGTCCCCGCCCAGGGCGGCGGCGAGCGACCGGAAGCACCAGGCGCGGCTGAGGTTCAGCCCGTCGAGATGGGCGATCTTGCCGTCGCTGCGGTCGGTCACGCGGGCGGGCCGGAACAGGGTCGCGGGCCGCCCCGCGGCGAGGTCCGGCAGGAACCGGTCGAACCAGGGCCGGAACCGCTCCGGCGGCAGGAGGCGGCGCAGGCATTCCGCCTCGATCAGCGCCGATGACAGAAAGTCGTCGCCCCCCGGTTCGCCCCAGGCGGGGCAATCCACGTCGGCCCCGTACCAGCGCTCGGCGGTGGCTCGCAGCAGACCGGACAGGGCCGCGTCCTGCGCCCCGTCGGCGTAGTCGGCCGCCAGCCGCAGCGCGAAGGCTGTGTTGAAATGTGTGCCGACCCGCACCGGATAGGGGGCGATCGGCAGGAAGTCCCGGACGCGCTGCGCGATCAGGCCGGTGAGCGGCGCCAGGGCCTCGGCCCAGCGGCGCTCGGGCAGGCGGGACAGCGCGTCGGCGAGCTTCAGGAGCCAGGCCCAGCCGTAGGGCCGCTCGAACCCCCGGGCGGCCGGCGCGGCGAAATACGCGCATTCCCCGGCGACCTTCTCGGGCACTAGCTGGGCATCGAGATGCGCGCGGATCGCCCCGGCCTGCGCGCCGTCCGGGAACAGCCGCAGCACCCGGGCCAGCAGCCAGGTGCCGTGGACGCAGGAATGCCAATCGTAGCTGCCGTGGAAGACCGGATGCAGCGCGGCGGGCGTGCGCGCGTCCTCCGGGCCCGCCAGGACGTGCCCGGGCGAGTTGGGATATTCGCGGGTGAGATGGCCGAGGGCGACGGCGGCGAAGCGGGCGCCGATCTCCGGGGTGAGCGCAGTCGGCATCACGGGCTCCCATTGGGGCGTCGGACGCTTTGCCGGCGCAGTCCCGGATCGGTTATCGCAAGCGCGGCGAACCGGGCAGCCCCGGAGGTGCGCCGTCACTGGGATGTTCCATGCGCCGTGCGCCGATCACCGCCCTCCTCGTCGTGCTCGCGATGCCGGCCGCGGCGGCGCCCGATCCCAGCCGGGACGTCCTGTGGGCCGCGCTGAAGACCTGCGTGCTCGCCAAGCGGCTCGCCGACCGGACCTTCCCGTGCCTCTCGGTGGATCTCGGCGACAAGGACCGCCCCGGCACGGCGGTTCTGCGCGCGCCCGGCGAGCCGACCCACATCGTGGTGATGCCCACCGACACCACCGCCGGCCTGGAGGCCCCGGTCCTGCGCGGGAAGCGGGGTGCCGCCTATTGGCGGGCGGCGCTGGCCGCGCGCCCGTTCGTGTCGGACGCCCTCAAGGGCAAGCTGCCGCCCGAGGCCGTGGGGCTGGCGGTCAATTCGGCCCGGGGGCGGAGCCAGGACCAGCTCCACATCCACCTCGACTGCCTGAAGCCCAGCGTGCTGGCCGCCGTGAAGGCGCATGGCCGCCAGATCCGCGGGACCTGGACTCGCTTCCCGGTGCCGCTCGCCGGGGACCGCTACCACGCGATGCGGGTGCCGGAAGCCGAGGCCGAGCGCTTCAACCCGTTCGCGGCCCTGCGCACCCTGCCGGGTCCCCGGCCGGACCTGCACCGGACGAGCTTCGCGGCACTCGCCACGCCGCCGGGCGATCCCGAGCCGGGTTTTCTGCTCCTGGCCTACCGGGCGCCGAGCGCCAGCGCGGAGGACGTGATGGACCATAGCTGCGCCATCGCGTCGGGCCGCGGCGGCGCCTGACGCGGCGGCCTCGAGCGTTCTCCGACGAAGTGGAGACCGGTTCGCCTCAAGAGAACGCGGCAAAACAAGAACTTAGAGCCGTGCTTGATTGCAACGCGATCGGGCACGGCTCTAAGCAGAACCTGCCGGCGGCGGCAGCGCGTCCAGGAGCTGGCGCAAAAAGCCCCGCACCGCCCGGGGCAGACGCCGGTCGCGCATCGCCTGGATCTGGATGTTCCGCGAGAGGCTCGCCTGGGCGCGGATCGGCAGGCTGACCAGGGCGTTCAGGTCCAGCGGCGTGCGCATCGAGAGCGCCGACATCAGCGCGAGACCGCGGGATCTGCGCACGAACGGCAGTTGGGTGGCCAGGTTGTTGGCGGTCAGGACCGGCTCGATCACGATGCCCTCCTGCAGGCAGGCGGCGTCGAACACCTGCCGCAGGGTCGTGTCCCGGGTCGGCAGGGCGATGGGATAGTTCGGCAACTCGGACAGCTGCACCACCTTCGCCCGCGCCAGGGGATGGTCCGGGGCGGCGAGCACCAGCATGTCGACCTGTTCGTCATACAGCACCTCGACCTGGGTGGACGGCGCGAGTGCGAAGGTGATGCCGAGGTCGGCCTCGCCGGCGGCCACGATCTGGGTCACCTGGGCGGGGGGCAGCACGGTCACCTCGAAGCGCAGGCCCGGATGCGCCGCGTGGAAGGACGCCACGGTGCTCGGCACGATGTCGAGCGAAAACCCCTCGGAACTCGCCACCCGGATCAGGCCGCGGGCGAGGCCTTCCAGCTCCCGGATCTCGGTGACGACCTGCTCGGACCGGATCAGCATCTGGTGCGCGTGCTGGGCCAGGAGCTCGCCCGCCGGGCTCGGCACCATGCCGCGCGGGCGCCGCTCGAACAGCACGCAGTCGAGTTCGGCCTCCAGGTTGCCGATCTGCCGGCTGATCGCCGAGGCGGCGACGTTCAGCTGGGCCGAGGCCGCCGCGATCGAGCCGGTGCGGGCCACGGCCAGGAAGTAGCGCAGCCCTGTCGTCTGCATTATCCTGCCTCGATATCACTTATGGCGCATATCCGTTGCCCAGATGGCAACGCACCGCTCGCCAAATTCTACTTGTTGCGATCCCAGATGCACAACATCATCGCAGGGTGAAAAAGGCGGCAGTCGCGGAGATCCTCCTCGACATCCTGCCCGTCGTCGTCGGAGACGGAATCGACATGCCGGTACGGACGATCACCCTCACCGCGTCGCTGGCGGCTTCCCTGATCGCACTGGTCGCGGCGAGCCCGGCCCTGGCCGGCAAGGCCGACGACACCCTGGTCTACGCCTCCGACAGCGAGCCCGAGAACGTCAGCCCCTATCACAACAGCGCCCGCGAGGGCGTCATCCTGGCCCGCAACTGCTGGGACACGCTGCTGTGGCGCGACCCCGCGGACGGCACCTACAAGCCGATGCTCGCCACCGCCTGGACCTGGGCCGACGACACCACCCTGGACCTGACGATCCGCGAGGGCGTGACCTTCCACAACGGCGACCCGCTCGGGCCCGAGGACGTCGCCTTCACGTTCAACTTCATGCTGACGCCCGAGGCCCGCACGGTCACCCGCCAGAACGTCGACTGGATGAAGTCGGTGGAGGTCACCGGCCCGCACAGCGCCCGGATCCACCTCAAGGCGCCGTTCCCGGCGGCACTGGAATACCTCGCCGGGCCCATGCCGATCTTCCCGGCCTCCTACTTCAAGAAGGTCGGCCTCGACGGCTTCGCCAAGGCGCCGATCGGCAGCGGCCCGTACAGGATCACCAAGGTCGATAGCGGGCGCGGCGTCTCCATGGAGCGCTTCGCCAAGTATTGGTCGGGCAGCCCGCTCGGGACGCCGAAGATCGGCAAGCTGCAGTTCCGGGTCATCCCGGACGGCGAGAGCCGGATGGCCGAGCTGATGACCGGGGGTGTCGACTGGATCTGGCGGGTGCCGAGCGACCAGGCCGAACAGCTGCGCGCCGCGCCCAACGTCACCGTGCTCAACTCCGAGACCATGCGGGTCGGCTTCCTGCAGTTCGACACGCTCGGCCGCGCCAAGGAGAACTCGCCGCTCAAGGACGTGCGGGTCCGGCAGGCGATCTCCTACGCCATCGACCGCAAGGCGATGGTCGATAACCTCGTGCGCGGCGCCTCGCGGGTGATGAACGCGCTGTGCTTCGTCGATCAGTTCGGCTGCAACGACCAGGGGGTGATGCGCTACCCCTACGACCCGGCCAAGGCCAAGGCCCTGCTCAAGGAAGCGGGCTACGCGAACGGGTTCGAGATCGACCTCGGCGCCTATCGCGAGCGGGACTACGCCGAGGCGGTGATCGGCTATCTCGGGGCGGTCGGCATCAAGGTCCGGCTCAACTACCTGCGCTACGCCGCGTTCCGGGATGCCCTGCGGAGCGGCAAGGTCTCGATCGGCTATCAGACCTGGGGCTCGTTCTCGGTCTACGACGTCTCGGCCTTCGACGGGGTCTTCTTCCGCGGCGGCGAGGAGGACCTGACCAAGGATCCGCAGGTGATCGCCGACCTGCAGGAGGGTGACGGCTCCACCGACCCGGACAAGCGCAAGGCCGCCTACGCCAAGGCGCTCCAGCGGATCGCCGCCCAGGCCTACGCCCTGCCGATGTTCTCGTACGCCACCAACTACGCCTTCACGTCGGACCTGAACTTCACCGCCCAGCCGGATGAGGTGCCGCGCTTCTACGCGGCGTCCTGGAAGTAGGCCGCTCGCGTGCTGGCCTTCACGCTCCGGCGCATCCTGGTCGCCCTGGCGGTGGCCTTCACGGTCTCGGTGGCGAGCTTCATGCTGCTCCACCTCTCCGGCGACCTCGCCACGGCGATTGGCGGGCCGGAGGCCACCGGGCCCCAGATCGTGCAGATCCGCAAGGATTACGGCCTGGACCAGCCTCTGCTGACCCAGTTCCTCGCCTGGGGTTGGCGGGCGCTGCACCTCGATTTCGGCAATTCCTTCTACTTCCGCGAGCGGGTGATCGACTTGCTCGCCGCCCGCCTGCCGATCACGCTCTATCTCGGGATCATCGCGCTCGCGGTGGCCCTGTTCGTGGCGGTGCCGCTCGGGGTGATCGCCGCCGTCCGCCGCGATACCTGGATCGACCGGCTCGCCCTGTCGGTCTCGGTGCTGGGCCAGGCGATGCCGAGTTTCTGGTTCGGGCTGACCCTGATCCTGATCTTCTCGGTCAACCTCCGCTGGCTGCCGGTCTCGGGCAACACCGGCTGGAAGAACTTCGTCCTGCCCGCGGTGGCGCTCGGCTACTACGCCATGCCGGCGGTGATGCGGCTCACCCGCAACGGCATGCTGGAGGTGCTGGCCTCGGATTACGTCCGGACCGCCCGGGCCAAGGGGCTGCCGACGCGCAAGATCCTGGTCCGGCATGCGCTGCGCAACGCCGTGATCCCGGTGATCGCCCTGGCGGCGGTGCAGTTCGGCTTCATGCTCGGCGGTTCGATCGTGATCGAGGCGGTGTTCTCGCTCCAGGGGCTCGGCCAGCTCGCCTGGGAATCGATCGCCCGCAACGACTTCCCGGTGGTCCAGGCGATCGTGCTGGTTCTGGCGATGATCTACATCGCCCTGACGCTCGCGGCCGACCTGCTGAACGCCTTCCTCGATCCGCGCCTGCGCCAATCGTGAGGACGCTCGCCCCATGAGCCTGCCCCCCGACACGGCGGCGCTCGCCGCCCCCGCCCTCCCCCAAGACGTCGGGGTGCCGGCCGCCCTGGCGCCGGTGCGCTCGCCGACCGGCCTCGTGCTCCGGCGCGGCCTGCATCACGCCGGCTTCCTGATCGGGGCCGGCATCCTCGGGGTGATCGTGCTGGCCGCGCTGGCCGCACCGCTGATCGCCCCGCACGACCCTTATGCGCAGGACGTCTCGCGCCGCCTGATCCCGCCGATCTGGCAGGCCAAGGGGACCTGGGACCACGCGCTCGGCACCGACAAGCTCGGGCGCGACTACCTCAGCCGCCTACTCTACGGCGGCCAGATCTCCCTGTTGATCGGGATCTCGGCGGCGCTGATCTCCGGGCTGATCGGCACGGTGCTGGGCCTCTGCGCCGGCTATTTCGGCGGCTGGGTCGATTCGGTGGTGAGCTACATCGTGACCACGCGTCTGGCGATGCCCGTGGTGCTGGTGGCGCTGGCCATGGCGTCGCTGGTCGGCGGCTCGCTCAAGGTCGTGGTGCTGGTGCTGGGCTTCCTGCTCTGGGACCGCTTCGCCGTGGTGACCCGGGCCGCCACCCAGCAGATCCGCAACCAGGATTTCGTCTCGGCCGCCCGCGCTTCGGGCCTCACCGACCTGCGCATCATCCTGCAGGAGATCCTGCCCAACATCCTCAACGCGCTGATCGTCGTGGCGACCCTGGAGATGGCGCACGCGATCCTGCTCGAGGCCGCCCTGTCGTTCCTGGGGCTCGGGGTGCAGCCGCCGCTGCCGTCCTGGGGCCTGATGATCGCGGAGGGCAAGCAGTACATGTTCTTCCAGCCCTGGGTGATCACCATCCCGGGCGTGGCGCTCCTCTTCCTCGTGCTGGCGATCAATCTCCTGGGCGACGGCCTGCGCGACATCACCGCCCCCGAAGCCCGGCACTGACCAGACGTCCGGAAGTGCCCCGGGCCGGCCGACAGGCTCGGGCAGCGCGGGATCCATTCCGGCCAGAACCGCAATGTTTCACGGGAAACACACCATGACGCGAGACGACGCCATCGCGCGCGCAACCGACACCTTCGACGCCGGGGCGTTCCTCGCACTCCTGCGGGAGGCGGTCGCCTACCCGACCGAGAGCCAGGCGCCGGGCCAGGAGGCGGCCCTGCACGCCTATCTCGACACCTTCATCACCCCTCTCGTCACCCGCCTCGGCTTCGAGACACCCAAAAAACACGACAATCCGGACGGGGTGCACGGCCCGTTCCTGATCGCCGAGCGGCACGAGGGACCGGACCTCCCCACCGTGCTGATCTACGGCCACGGCGACACGGTGCGGGGCTATCCCGAGCAGTGGCGCACGGGGCTGGGCCCCTGGGAGATCGTGGTCGAGGGCGACCGCTGGTACGGGCGCGGCACCGCCGACAACAAGGGCCAGCACGTCCTCAACCTCGCGGCCCTGGAGCAGGTGATCGCGGCGCGCGACGGCCGCCTCGGCTTCAACGTGAAGCTGCTGATCGAGATGGGCGAGGAATCCGGCTCGCCGGGCCTGCGTCCGTTCTGCCGCGCGCACGCGGAGGCCCTGCGCGCCGACGTGCTGATCGCCTCGGACGGGCCGCGGCTCAGCGCCGAGCGCCCGACCCTGTTCCTGGGCTCCCGCGGCGCCTACAATTTCGAACTGAGCCTGAACCTGCGCGAGGGTCCGCACCATTCCGGCAATTGGGGCGGCCTGCTGCGCAACCCCGGCACGGTGCTGGCCTCGGCGATCGCCTCGATGGTCGATGCCCGCGGCAGCATCCTGGTCGAGGCCCTGCGGCCGCCGCCCATCCCCGAGGGCGTGCGCACGGCGCTCCGCGACATCCGGGTCGGCGAGGATCCGACCGCCCCGACGATCGATTCCGATTGGGGCGAGCCGGGGCTCACCCCGGCCGAGCGGGTCTTCGCCTGGAACACCCTGGAAGTCCTCGCCTTCAAGACCGGCGATCCGGACGGACCGCTCAACGCGGTGCCGCCCCACGCCAAGGCGACCCTGCAGCTGCGCTTCGTGGTCGGCACCGACTGGAAGAACCTGATCCAGAACGTGCGCGCGCATCTCGACGCCAACGGTTTTCCGATGATCGAGGTCCGGCCGGCCCGGGCTTCGGAGGTTTTTCAAGCGACCCGGCTGCCGGTGGAAGACCCCTGGGTGGAATGGGCGCTTCTCTCGATCGAGGCGAGCGCCGGAAAAAAACCGGCCCTGCTGCCCAATCTCGGCGGTTCGCTGCCGAACGACGCCTTCTCGGAGATCCTCGGGCTGCCGACCCTGTGGGTGCCGCATTCCTACCCGGCCTGCCGCCAGCACGGGCCGGACGAGCACATGCTCGCCTCCAGCACCCGCGAGGGCCTCGCGATCATGGCCGGGCTGTTCTGGGATCTCGGCGAGGCCGGGCCGGACATCCTGCGCCGCCGCGCCGCGAGGAGCTGAACCATGAGCGAGCCGGTCGTCCGCATCCGTGACCTGACGATCGCGCTCCCCAAGGGCGCCGACCGTCCCTACGCCGTCGAGGGCCTGAACCTCGACCTGGAGCCCGGCAAAATCCTCTGCGTGGTCGGGGAATCGGGCTCCGGCAAGTCGATGAGCGCCTACGCGCTCACCGGCCTCCTGCCCCGGGCGCTCAAGCCCGAGGGCGGTTCGATCCTGTTCGAGGGACGGGACCTGCTGAGCCTGGACGAGCCGGCCTGGCGCGCCCTGCGCGGCCGGCGGATCGCCATGGTGTTCCAGGAGCCGATGACCGCGCTCAACCCGGTGATGCGCATCAGCGACCAGATCGCCGAGATGTTCGAGGCGCATAACCTGCTCACCCGGGCCGAGCGGCGGGCCCGGGCGGTGGCCTTGGCGACCGAGGTCGGGCTGTCCAACCCCGAGGAGGCGGTGCGGGCCTATCCGCACCAGCTCTCCGGCGGCCAGCGGCAGCGCGCGATGATCGCCATGGCGCTCGCCCTGGAGCCGTCGGTCCTGGTCGCCGACGAGCCGACCACGGCGCTCGACGTCACCACCCAGGCCCAGATCCTGAAGCTGATCCGCGAGTTGCAGCGCAAGCGCGGGATGAGCGTCCTGTTCATCACCCACGATTTCGGCGTGGTCGCGGAGATCGCCGACCACGTGGCGGTGCTCCAGCGCGGCCGGCTGGTGGAATCGGGCAGCGCCGAGGCGGTGCTGCGCGATCCCCAGGCCCCCTACACGAAGGCGTTGCTCGCCGCGGTGCCGAGCCTGACCCCGCCGGTGCGGGCCAGCGTGCAGGCCTCCCCCGTGGCCCTGTCGGTGATCGGGCTGTCCAAGACCTACACCACCAAGGCCGGCCTGTTCGGCAACCCCCGGGTGGTCGCGGCGGTCAAGGAGGTCGCCTTCGACGTGCGGCGCGGCGAGACCCTGGGGCTGGTCGGCGAATCCGGCTCCGGCAAGTCGACCACGGCGCGGCTCGCGATCCGGCTGATCGAGCCCGACGGCGGCACCGTCCGGCTCGGCAGCCTCGACTACACCGCGCTCCGGCGTGCGGACCTGCGCGCTCAGCGCAGCCGCATCCAGATGATCTTCCAGGACCCGTTCGCCTCGCTGAATCCGCGCCGCACCGTGGAGCAGATCATCATGGCGGGCCCGGTCGCCCACGGCGTTCCGGCCGCGGAGGCGCGGGAGCGCACCCGGAGCCTCCTCGACCTCGTCGGCCTCGACCCGAAGGCGGCCGCCCGCTACCCGAACGCCTTCTCGGGCGGCCAGCGCCAGCGCATCGGCATCGCCCGGGCGCTCGCCATGGAACCGGACGTGCTGGTGGCCGACGAGGCGGTCTCCGCGCTCGACGTCTCGGTCCAGCGCCAGGTGCTGGACCTGCTGGAGGACCTGAAGCAGCGGCTGTCGCTGGCGATGCTGTTCATCACCCACGACCTGCGGGTGGCGGCCACGATCTGCGACCGGATCGCCGTGATGCATCGCGGCGCCATCGTGGAGATGCGCACCACCGCCGACCTGTTCGCGGCCCCGGAGCACGCCTACACCCGCGGCCTCCTGGCCGCGGTGCCGGGCGCCCGCGCTTCGTAGCGGCGCTTCGTGGGTTGAGGGAGGGGGCGTCCACCGCCCTCCGCTTGTCCGCGGCCCATCGAGGCGCCGCGTCGGGCCCGCATCGCAGGGCGGCGCCCGAGGCCCGTCCCGTCGCCTTTCGATGGATGCCGCGGGATGCCGTGGGACACAGAGACAAGTTTTTTGGACGAAGTCGGTCTGTCGTGCTTCGGGCCATCCGGTAGAATGGCCACGTTGTCGAGGGTCGAGCGCCCCGGCGGACCTACGGCCGACCGAACCGTCCGTCTCCGCTCGCGCCTCGAACGCGGACGGGGACTATTTGACGTGTCGTTCTCAGCCAAGCCCGATAAGCCCCAGTCCCCGCGCAGGCGGTCCCTGCCGGACGGGCAACCGTCCCGGCGCCAGGGATCGGCGCAACGGGCCGCGCGCGGGCCGGCAACCGGCGAACGCCACGTCCCCCCCGCGCCGGAGGTGGCCGCCGTGGCCGTCGGCGCCCGCATCATCTACCTGAGCTGGGCCCAGACCTTTGGCCGCCCGCCCAGCGCCCGCCTGCCCGGAATGACCGCACGCGTGCTGCCGTTCCGCAGGCGCTGACGCGCACCCTGGTCAACGCCGGCGATCAGCCGTTCGTGCCGGTCCGGCGCTGCTCGGCGCGGGCGCCCGGAACACCGAGGCCGATCGCCTTGGCGAGGGCGGAGCGCTGCGCGGCGTAGCCCGGCGCCGTCATCGGGTAATCCGTCGGCAGGCTATAGCGCTCGCGATACCGCTCCGGCGTCAGGCCGTGGGCGGTGAGATGCCGCTTGAGCGTCTTGTACGACCGCCCGTCGATGAAGCTGACGATCCCGTCCTGCTGGACCGACTTGCGGATCTGCGCCGCGGTCGGCGGCTCGATCACGGGTGCGACCTCGACGGGCACCTTGCGGTCGAGGTTGATCAGCGCGCCGTGCACGCTGGCGATCAACGCCGGCAGGGACGTGGGTGGGACGGGGTTGTTCGAGACGTAAGCCGCGACGACGTCGCCGACCAGCACGGCGAGTTCGGTGCTGCTCTCAGGATGCGTTTCGGGCACGGCGCGAGTTCCGATCTAAGCTTTCGTGGATGACCCATTGGTTCCAAAGCAAAAACCATCGCAGTGTCAAGATGGTCTGTTCAGCCGATTGCCCGAAACGGCAGCATTTTAATGCCGACACTCTAGACAACGCTGTCTGGACAGAGTGTTTCCACTCAGACGCCCGGCGGCTTTGTTGCGGGACCCAAGCTTAGATTCGGCAGGAATTCGAAATACAAGACTCAGAACACAATTTTAAGCTTGTCCACGCCCTCAACCGATCCCCAGGCCGCGGATCAGGCCGAGGCTGACCGCGACGAGGACGGCCAGCGACGCGGTCACGGCCAGGGTGACCCGGCCTCCGACCCGGGCGAGCACCCGCACATCGACGCCGAGGCCGAGGGCCGCCATGGACAGCACCGTGAGCACGCCCGCGAGCTGCGTCAGCGGTTTGACGGCCGCATCCGGGATCAGCCCTATGGAGCGGGACGTCGCCAGGACCAGGAAGCCGAGGATGAACCACGGCACCAGCTTGGTCAGGCCGGGCCGGCCCTTCGCGCGGGTCGATTCCGCCTCGGCGTCCTGCCCGGCCTCCCGCGGCAGGCGCGGGGCGATCAGTGAGAACGCCACCACCACCGGTCCCAGCATCAGCACGCGCACGAGCTTGACCAGGGTGCCGACCTGGGTGGAGAGCAGGCTCACCGGGACGGTCGCGGCCAGCACCTGCGGGACCGCGTAGACGGTGAGCCCGGCCAGCACGCCGTACTGGTTGTCGCTCAGGCCCGCGAGCGGCACGAACAGCGGCAAGCCGAGCACCATCAGCACGCCGAGCACCGCGGTGAACGCGATGGCGGCCGCGATGTCCTTGGGCTGCGCCCCGATCACCGGCGCCACCGCGGCGATGGCCGAGTTGCCGCAGATCGCGTTGCCGCACGCCACCAGGATCGCCATCCTGGGCGGCAGGCCGAGCGCCCGGCAGATCCCCACGCTGGCGCCGATCCCGATCACAACGGTGCCGACGATGCCGGCCAGCAGCGCCGGACCGGAGGCCAGGATCGCCCCGAGGCTCAGCGAGGCGCCCAGCAGCACGACGGCCACCTCCAGGAGTTGCTTCGCCGAGAACGCGATGCCGGTGCGAAACCGGGCATCCGGCGTCCAGGCGGTGCGGATCGCGATCCCAATCAGGATCGCCAGCACCAGGGCCTCGACATAGGGATGGCCGGCAACCCGCTCCTCGAGCGCCTGCGCGGCCATGGCCAGGGCGGTGATCGCCGCGCACAGGCCGATGCCCGGCAGTACGGAGGTGGTCGCCCCGTCCCGCACGGTGGTCCCGGTTTCACCCGTCCGGGCCGATGATCTGGGGCTCACGCCGGTCGCTCCACGGTCGACATCCGAGCAAAGGGAAGAAAACGTTTGTCGCGAGCGCACAAGAGAGAAGGACGCTCTCCGGCGCGAGAAAACTTCGGAAGTCCCGTCCATTGCGGCGCGGGGTCCCGAGCGCGACATTCACCGTCATGCGCACCACCCCGGATACTCGGTCGACGACGATGGCGTTCGACCCCTTTGGCGAGCCCGTCGCCGCGGGCGTGGCCGAGGCGTGCCCGACCGCTTCGGGCGACCGGACCGCGCGCAGGGTCGGTGGTGCCGTGTTCTGGGCCCTCGCCCTGACGATCCTGGCCGGCCGCATCTACGCCTACGACCTGCCGGTGGTGCAGAGCGTCGCGTCCTACGCCGCGCAGGCCGTGACGCTGCGCTGAGGCGCGGCCGTCGCTCAATACGTGTCCGCCAGGTAGGCCGCGATCGCGTGGCCGTCCGCCTCGTCGATCGGGGCGTGGTAGACCTTGATCATCTTGGTCACCTCCGACTCCCAGAACGCCTTCCCCCGCCCCGGGGGCTGGGTGGCGATGTAATCGACGGAGTGGCAGGTCTGGCAATTGGCCTGCGCTGCGGCGAAGCCCTGCGCCTGGCCACCCGACGCACCGTCCTTCGGGGCCCGCAACTCGGCCGTGGGATCCGGCACCGTGTAGCGGCGCGGGGCCGAGAGGGCTGTGCCGGCGAGAAGGCCGGCGATCATCGATCCGATCAAAAGCGCGCGCATCCCGTTCCCCCTCACGCCGCCCGGACCCGGGTGATCTCGACGCCGTTGCGCATGTACCCGGACGGGTTCCAGAGCGAGTCCATCGGCTGCGTGCTGCCGTCGTTGGCGGTGGCCCGGACCCGGACGCTGTGCGCGCCCGCGGCCAGGTCGAGGGTGAGCGACCAGGGCCGGAACGCGTAGGGACCCGAATCCTGGCCCAGGGCGGCCTGCGTCCAGGTCCGGCCCTCGTCGGTGGACACCGCGACCGTCTTGATCCCGGAGCCGCCGTCGAACGCGATGCCGCGCACGTGCACCGGACCGGCCTTGATGTCCGCCCCGTCGGCGAGACTGGTCAGGAACGACCGCACGTTGAGCCGGCCGATCGGCACCGTGGCTTTGGCGGCCTGGCCCGGCTCCGTGCAGGCGCAGGCATTGTCCGGGATGCGGTAGGCGCTCTTCATGAAGAAGCCGTCGAACGGCGTGTCGCGCACCGTGATCGCGTTCAGGTGCTTGACCCAGTAGGTGCCGTAGAAGCCCGGCACCACGAGGCGCAGCGGAAACCCGTTGAGCCAGGGCAGGTCTTCGCCGTTCATGCCCCAGGCCAGCATCACTTGGCCGTCGCGGGCGTGGTCGAGGCCGAGCGCCTTCACGAAGTCCGGGGTCTCGGGCAGGACCGGCCCGTCCATCCCGTCGAACGCGACCTGCACGGCGCCCGCCTTCACCCCGGCGCGGTCGAGCACGCTCTTCAGCGGCACGCCGGTCCAGCGCGCGCAGCCCATGGCGCCGTTGGCGAGCTGACCGCCGGCCATGCGCGGCTCGAAGAAGCCGCGCGAGTTCCCCGAGCATTGGTTGACCGCCACGATCTCGCTCCGCCCCGGCAGCGCCTTGATCTCCGCGAGCGACAGCGAGAGCGGCCGGTCGACGTGGCCGGCGACGCCGAGCCGGAACGTGTCCGGGTCGATCTCCAGGGGGATGTCGGCCAGGTGATAGCGGACGAAGAAGGCGTCGTTGGGGGTGATCGCCCCCTCGTCGAACACCGCGAACGGCGTCTCCAGCTGGGGCGGCCGGGCCGTGGTCTGCAGAAGCGGGCGCTTGCCCGGATAGGCGACCAGCGGGCGCGTGCCGTTGCCGAAGGGAAGCACGACCTCCTCAGCCCGGGCGCGCAAGGGCGTCGCCGCAACAGCCAGCGCGCCGAGGCCGCCCTGGAGAACGCGGCGCCTGTCGAGATGAGCCATCGTCGCGTCCTTCATCCGCCGTCCCGGCATACCGAGCGATCCTGCGCGGACGCCCCGCGATCCGGCCGTCTCGAGCGCCCCTGCCGTGGCGGTGTATCAGACTTTCCCTTGCCCGAACCGCTTCGCCCCGCAGCGTGCGTGTTTCACGGGAAACACCGCATCGCCGTCACCCCAACGCTTCGATCTCGGCCGCGAGGGTGTCCGGAACCGTCAGCCCGTCCCGCGCGGCGCGGACCCGCAGGTCGAGGCGCCGGCTTCCCGGCAGGCGAGCGCCGTCCTGCGCCTCGATCGAAGCCGCCAGGACGGCGAAGCGCTCCGGGGCGTCGGGGCCGAGGGCCGTGGCGTCGATCGCCAGGATCAGCTGTCCGGTGCCGGGCGGGTCGCCCGCCGCGTCGAGGAACGAGCTGGCCTCGGCGGCGAAGCGGGCACCGGTGAGCCCGGCCGCCAGGAGTTCCACCATCAAGGCGAGCGCCGTCCCCTTGGCGTCGCCGAGCGGCGCCATCGTGCCGTCGAGGGCGGCGGCGGGATCGGTGGTCGGGCGTCCCTCGGCATCGAGCGCCCAGCCCTCCGGGATCGCCTCGCCGCGCTGCTTCGCGCCGACGATGCTGGCCCGGGCGACCTTCGACAGGGCGAGGTCGATCACGATGGGCGCCCGACCGGGCAACGGGCAGCCGAAGGCCAGCGGGTTGGTGCCGAACACCGCCCGGCTGCCGCCCCAGGGCGCCATGGCGGCGGGGGTGTTGGCGAACAGGATCGCGACGCACCCGGCCTCGGCCAGCGCCTCGACGGGCAGGCCGGCCGCCCCGCAATGATGCGAGCGGCGGATCCCGGCCGCCGCGATCCCCTGCCGGCGTGCCAGATCCGGCAGCTCGGCCAGGGCCGCGTCGAGCGCCGGGTAGGCGAAGCCGTTGCCGGCATCGATCGCCAGGAGTCCCGGCCGGGGCCGGCTCACCACCACGCGGGCATCGCCCACGACCTTGCCGGTGCGCAGCTGCGCGGCGTAGCCCGGCACCCGCGACAGGCCATGGCCCTTCAGGCCGTCCGCCTCCGCGGCGACCAGCGCGCGGGCGGTGCTGTCGGCGGCGGCAGGGGCGGCGCCACAGCGGCGGAAGGCGCCGGCCGCGAGCGCGTGGGCCTCCGCGAGGGACAGGGTCGGCATGGTGGTCGAGGCTCCGGGTCACCGCGAAGGATCCGCGGGGCATACCCGAAGCCGCGCCGCTTGAGGATCAGGCGTCAGGGGATCAGGCGTCAGGGGATCAGGCGTCAGGGGATCAGGCGTCAGGGGATCAGGCCTGCATGCCCCAGCGCTGGATGGTCCGCCGCTCGATCGTCTGGAAGATCAGGTTCTCCACCACGAGGCCGATCAGGATCACGGTGAGCAGCCCGGCGAACACGTTCGGGATGTCGAGCATGTTCTTGTTCTCGAAGATGAACCAGCCGAGCCCGCCCGCCCCGGAGCTGACGCCGAACACCAGCTCGGCCGCGATCAGCGTGCGCCACGCGAAGGCCCAGCCGACCTTCAGGCCGGTGAGGATCGACGGGAACGCGGCCGGGATCAGGATCTTGCCGATCAGCCGCGGGCCCGACAGCCCGTAATTGCGCCCGACCATCGTGAGCGTCCGGCTCACCGACAGGAAGCCCGAATGGGTGTTGAGCGCGATCGCCCAGGTCACCGAGTGGACCAGGACGAAGATCAGGCTGCCGTTGCCGAGCCCGAACCAGATCAGCGCCAGCGGCAGCAGCGCGATCGCCGGCAGCGGGTTGAACATCGACGTCAGGGTCTCGAGGAGGTCGGTCCCGATCCGCGACGCGATGGCGATGCCGGTGAGCAGGGTCGCCAGGAGGACGCCGGCGGCGTAGCCCATCAGCAGCACCTTCAGCGAGCTCCAGGCCCGGGCCGGCAGCGTCCCGTCGGCGACCGCCCGGAAGAACGCCTCCATGGTGGCCGAGAAGGTCGGGAACAGGAGGTCGTTGTCGAGGTAGCGCCCGTAGGCCTCCCAGATCCCCGCCAGCAGGACGAGGATCAGGATCTTGCGCAGCCAGGCTTGGTTGTAGAGGCGCTCGAACGCCGAGAGCGGCTTCTCCACAACCGGGGCGCCGTGGGCGTGGCCGGTCTCCCGCACGATCTCGGGGCGGGCCGGATCCGTGGCGGCGGGGCGCGGCGGCACCGTCAGGGGAGCGCCGGTCAACACGCGCGCGCTAGACATTCTCCGCCTCCTGGATCTCTTCCGAAAAGAGCATCTGCTGGATGCGGTTCTCGAGCCGCAGCGCCGCCTCCGGGGTTGCCGCGCTGTTGAGCTCGGCCTTGACCTCGCCCGGATGGGGCGAGAGCAGCAGGATGCGCGAGCCGACCTTGATCGCCTCGGGGATCGAGTGCGTCACGAACAGCACCGTGAAGCGCGTCTCCTCCCAGAGCATCAGCAGCTCGTCCTGCATGCGCCGCCGGGTGAGCGCGTCGAGCGCCGCGAACGGCTCGTCCATCAGCAGGATGTCGGGCTCCATCGCCATGCCGCGGGCGATGGCGACGCGCTGCTTCATGCCGCCCGACAGGGTGTGCGGGTAGCTGTCGGCGAACTTCGTCAGGTTGACCTTGTCGATGTAGAGGTTCGCCCGCTCCAGCGCCTCCCGTCCCTTCAGCCGGCCCGAGGCTTCGAGGGCGAAGACCACGTTCTGCCGGACCGTCTTCCACGGCAGCAGCTGGTCGAATTCCTGGAACACCATCATCCGGTCGGGGCCGGGCTCGATCACCGGGCGGCCTTTCAGCCGGATCTCTCCCTCGGTGGGGGCCATGTAGCCGCCCACCGCCTTGAGCAGGGTCGACTTCCCGCACCCGGAGGGTCCGAGCAGGACGAACCGGTCCCCGGGCCAGATCCGGAAGCTCACCCGGTAGGTGGCCGTGACGAGGTGCTCGGGCGTCTTGTAGCGGAGCGTGACGCCGTCGACCTCCAGCAGAGGCTGACCCGTATCCATCCATCCTCCCTGGCGCCGCGGCTTGAGCCGCGTGTCGCTGATCGTCCGGCGATGGTCCGGACCTCACGGGAAAGTGTAGGATCGATGCGGCGAGGCTGTAAAGCGGTGCATTCTTAATAAACTAGGATTGCTGTCCGGTTGAACCCGCTCGTTGCGTCGGTCTTGAGCGACTGCGCGGGTGTGGAATCGGCCGCTTATGCCGGTTCGGACGCGGCGCTGGAGGTTCTGTTTCGTACGGCTCCCAGGCGCGCTCGATCGATGGTCCTCCGCTCCCAAGGACGGCGGCCTGCGAGCCCTTCGGCGGAAAACCGCATCGTCCCCATCTCAAACCGGGTGCCACCATCGACCCCGCAGCACCACGCCCTCCGACACGATCCGCTGGGCGCCGGTCATGTGCTCGCCCCGCGTGTCCACGTAGTCGAACGCGCCGTCCCGGACCGACAGCACGGTGGCATCGCCGAGCGCCCCGACCTTCAGGGTCCCGTATTCCATGCGCTTGAGCGCCACCGCGGCGTTGACCGTGGAGGCGGCGACGACGTCGCGCAGACTCATGCCGAGGCAGAGCATCTTGGACATGGTGGTGACCTGATCGAAGGCCGGCCCGTCGATGCAGAGCTGGTGCACGTCGGACGAGATCGTGTCCGGCAGGAAGCCCCCCGCCAGCATGGCGCGGGCGGTCTTGAACGCGAACGAGCCTTTGCCGTGGCCGATATCGAACAGCACGCCGCGCGCCCGGGCCTCCCGCAGGGCGGGCTTCACGGCGCCCTGGGCGGTGATCGGGGAATTCGGGAACGGCCGGAAGGCGTGGGTCAGCACGTCGCCGGGGCGCAGCATGGCCAGCACCGCCTCGTAGCTCGGCGGCGGCTCGTCGATATGGGCCATCAGCGGCAGGCCGGTCTCCTCCGCGACCTGCAGGGCGATGTCGAGGGGCGCGGTGCCCTGGTCGCCGGAGGCGTGGCGCCCGACCCGGACCTTGATGCCGACGATGACGTCCCGGTTGGCCTCGACCACCTCCACGGCCTCGCGGGGCGCCATCAGCCGCGGATCCTCGCTCTCGCCGACCATGATGGTCTTCGAGAAGCCGAAGATGCCGGCGAAGGAGACGTGCAGGTAGGCCAGGATCCGCGCCTCCGAGCGGTCGATGACGTGGGTGCGAAATCCGGAAAAGTTGCCGGGCCCGGCACTGCCGGTATCGACCGAGGTCGTCACCCCGGAGGTCCGGCAGAACGCGTCGGCGTCGATGCCCAGCGAGGTACCGCCCCAGTAGACGTGGGTGTGCAGGTCGATCAGCCCGGGCGTGACGATCGCGCCCGCCATCGCGCGCACCTGCGTGCCCGGGCCCGCGACGAGATCGCGGCCGAAGCCCGAGACCCGGCCCTGCGCGAAGGCGACGTCGCCGATCCCGTCGTGGTTCTGGGACGGGTCGATGATCCGCGCACCCTTGAGGATGAGGTCGTGCGGCACGGCTGTCTCCGGGATCGTGTCAGGCCGCGACCGCCGGTGCGGACGCGTCGTCGTTGAGGTGGCAGGCGGCCAAGTGGCCGGCGCCCACCGGATCGAGGCGGGGCTCCTCGACCCGGCAGCGTTCGAAGGCCTGCGGGCAGCGGGTGTGGAAGCGGCAGCCGGCGGGCGGATTGATCGGGCTCGGGACGTCGCCCTTGAGCACGATGCGGGTGCGCCCGGCCCCGGGCTCGGGGATCGGCACCGCCGAGAGCAGGGCCTGGGTGTAGGGGTGCTTCGGGGCCAGGAACAGCGCCCGCCGCGGGCCGATCTCGACGATCTTGCCGAGATACATCACCGCCACCCGGTGGGTCATGTGCTCCACGATGGCGAGGTCGTGCGAGATGAACAGCATCGCGAGGTCGAGCTCGCGCTGCAGGTCGCGCAGCAGGTTGACGATCTGGGCCTTCACCGAGACGTCGAGCGCCGAGACCGCCTCGTCGCAGATGATCAGGTCCGGCTCGGCGGCGAGCGCCCGGGCGATGCCGATGCGCTGGCGCTGGCCGCCGGAGAACTCGTGGGGCCAGCGCCCCAACGCCTCGCGCGGCAGGCCGACCCGCTCCATCAGGGCCGCGAGCTTCGCCTCGATGTCGGCCGAGCCCTTGGCCAGCCCGAAATTGCGGATCGGCTCGGCCAGGATCGCCCGCACCCGCATCCGCGGGTTGAGGGACGAGAACGGGTCCTGGAACACCATCTGCATCCGCCGGCGCAGGGGCCGCAGGGTGCCGGCCGAGAGGTCGTCGATGCGCCGGCCGGCCAGCACCACCTGCCCGGCGGTCGGCGTGTAGAGGCGCATCAGCGCCTTGGCGACCGTGGACTTGCCGCAGCCGGATTCGCCGACCAGCGACAGGGTCTCGCCCCGGTCCACCGTGAAGGACAGGCCGTCCACCGCCTTGAGCACCCGGGTCGACCGGCCGAACAGGCCGCCGCCGAGGGAAAAGTGTTTCTTGAGGTCATTGACCTCCAGCAGGGTGCGGGATGTGGGCGCGGGGGTGACGCTCATGCCGCGAGGGCGTCCTTGGGCGCGTAGTGACAGGCGGCGAGATGCGCGGGGGCCTTCGGCTCCAGGGCCGGGGCGTAGGCGCGGCACAGGTCGGTCACGTCCGGGCAGCGTCCGGCGAAGACACAGCCCTCGATCCGCTGCTTCAGGCTCGGGACCATGCCGGGAATCTCGGCGAGCCGCTCGGTGGCGCCGTGCTCGACAGCGCCGAGCTTGGGCACGGCCCCCATCAGGCCGCGGGTGTAGGGATGGCGCGGCGCCCGGAACAGGTCACGGACCGAGGCCTCCTCGACCTTCCGGCCGGCATACATCACCACCACCCGGTCGGCGACCTCGGCGACCACGCCGAGATCGTGGGTGATCAGCATGATCGCGGCGCCGACGCGATGCTTCAGGTCGCGCATCAGGTCGAGGATCTGGGCCTGGATGGTCACGTCGAGCGCCGTGGTCGGCTCGTCGGCGATCAGGAGCTTGGGCGAGCAGGCGAGCGCGATGGCGATCATCACCCGCTGGCGCATGCCGCCCGAGAGCTGGTGCGGGTATTCCCGCACCCGGCGCCCGGGCTCGGGGATGCCGACCAGCGTCAGCATCTCCACGGCCCGGGCCTCGGCCTCGCGCCGGCTCAGGCCCTGGTGCAGCCGCAGGGTCTCGCCGATCTGGCGGCCCACCGTCAGCACCGGGTTCAGGCTGGTCATCGGCTCCTGGAAGATGACGCTGATGTCGTTGCCGCGGATCTTGCGCATCGCGCGGGTCGGCAGATCGAGGAGATTCGTCCCCTCGAACCGGATGGCGCCGGCGATGCTGGCCGGCGGCTCGGGCAGGAGGCGCAGGATCGACATCGCGGTGACCGACTTGCCGCAGCCGGATTCGCCGACGATCGCCAGGGTCTCACCCGCCTGGATGGCGAAGGACACGCCGTCCACCGCCCGGTTCACCCCGTCGGGGGTGCGGAAGTGGACCTGCAGGCTCTCGATCGACAGGAGGGGGGTGCCGCTCACGCTGCTGGTCCTCACGCGTCTTTGGCCATGCGGGGGTCGAGGGCGTCGCGCAGGCCGTCGCCGACGAGGTTCACCGCGAGCACCGTCATGGACAGGAAGATCGCCGGGAACAGGATGATGTAGAACTTCACCTGCCAGAGGGCCCGGCCCTCGGCCATGATGTTGCCCCAGGACGGCGTCGACGGCGGCACGCCCGCGCCGATGAACGACAGGATCGCCTCGGTGATCATCGCGGAGGCGCAGATGTAGGTCGCCTGCACGGTCATGGGCGCCAGGGTGTTGGGCAGGATGTGGCGCCAGATGATCGCCGGCATGCGCGTGCCCGTGGTCACGGCGGCCTCGACATAGGGCTGCTCGCGCAAGGACAGCACGACGCCCCGGACCAACCGGGCGACCCGGGGTATCTCCGCGATGGTGATCGCCACGATCACGTTCTGGACCGAGCCGCGGGTGAGCGCCATCAGGGTGATGGCCAGCAGGATCGGCGGGATCGACATCATGCCGTCCACGATCCGCATGACGATGCCGTCGAGCCAGCGCACCATCCCGGAGACGAGTCCGACCGCGAGCCCCGCCACCGAGGCGAGGAGCGCCACGGAAAAGCCGACCAGCAGCGAGACCCGGGCGCCGTAGACCACCCGCGAATAGATGTCCCGGCCGAGCATGTCGGTGCCGAACCAGTACTGGGCCGAGGGCACGCGGGTGCGCTTGGCCGGCGCCAGGGCGGTGGGATCGACGGTGCCGAGATAGGGCGCGAGCACCGCCATCAGGAACACGACGAGGAGCAGGCCCCCGCCGGCCACGATGGTCGGGTTGCGGCGCACATAGGTCCAGACCCGGCCCCGGCGCTTGCGGGCCGGGATCACGTCCGGCAGCGGCGTGGCGACGGCGAGCCCCGCGGGGGGCGGCCCCTTGTGCGGCGGGCCCTTGAGCGACGGGTCCGCGGCGCGCGACGGACCGGAGAGAGGCGCGACGGTCGCGGTCAATAGCGGATCCTCGGGTCGAGCAAGGTGTAGAACAGGTCGATGGCGAGGTTCACCAGCACGTAGACGAAGCTGAACAGCAGGACGACGCCCTGGATGACCGGGTAATCGCGCCGCAGGATCGCATCGACCGTGAGGCGGCCGAGGCCGGGAATCGCGAACACCGTCTCGGTGACGACGGCGCCGCCGATCAGCAGCGCGATGCCGATGCCGATCACGGTGACGATCGGCACCGCGGCGTTCTTGAGGGCGTGGATGAACAGCACCGGCCCCTGCGCCAGCCCCTTGGCCCGGGCGGTGCGCACGTAATCCTGCTGCAGCACGTCCAGCATGGTCGCCCGCGTCACCCGGGCGATCAGCGCGATGTAGACGAGGCCCAGCGTCACCGCGGGCAGGATCAGGTTCGCGAACCACGGCCACAGGCCCTGCTCGATCGGCGTGTAGCCCTGCACCGGCAGCCAGCCGAGTTCGAGGGCGAACACGTAGGCCAGCACGTAGCCGACCACGAAGACCGGCACCGAGAAGCCCATCACGGCGAGCCCCATGACCAGGCGGTCGATCAGGCTGCCGGCCTTCCAGGCCGCCACGACGCCGAGCGGCACCGCGACCACGACGGCCAGGATCAGGGTGACGAGCATCAGCGAGACGGTCGGCTGCACCCGCTGCCCGATCATCGTGGTGACCGGCAGGTTGGTGAAGATCGAGGTGCCGAGGTCCCCGTGCAGGATCTGCCAGGACCATTCGCCGAACCGGACCAGGAACGGCCGGTCGAGGCCGAGCGAGGCGCGGATGCGCGCGACGTCGTCCGGTGTCGCCTGATCGCCCGCGATGATCGCGGCCGGATCGCCGGGGGCGAAGTAGAGGAGGCTGAAGACGAACAAGCCGACCACCGCCATCACCGGGATGGTGGCCAGGATGCGCCTGCCGATATAGCCGAGCATGGGACGCCTCCTGGCCTCAGGCCTTCGACACGCCCCAGGTGAACGGGATCGGCCCCTTCACGATGCCCGAGACGTTCTTGCGCCAGGCCTGGTAGCCGAGGAAGAACCCGGTCGGCACGTAGACCACGCCCTCGCAGGCGGCGGCGTTGACCTTGTCGATGGCGGCCTTCTCGGCGGCCGGATCGGCCGCGTCGAACCACTCGGCGATGGCGGCCTCCACGGGCGGGACGTTGGGCCAGCCGAACCAGGCCTTGTCGCCGCTGGCCCGGACCGCGGGATAGCCCGCCGGATTGATGCAGTCGGCGCCCGCGTGCCAGGTGTGGAACATGTTCCAGCCGCCCTGGGACGGCGGCGCCTTGGACGCCCGGCGGGTGCCGGTGGTGCCCCAGTCGGTGGCGACGAAGTCGACGTTGAAGCCCATCTGCTTCAGCAGGTCGGCGGTGATGTCGCCCTGCGCCTTGGTGATCCCCTGGTCCTGCGCCACCACGCAGACGACGGGCTCGCCCTTGTAGCCGGCTTCCTTCAGCAGCTTCTGGCCGAGCTTGATGTCACCCTTTCCGACGCTGCCCCCGCCCGCCTCGGTGTAGAGCGGCGTGCCCGGCGTGAAGAAGCCCGGCAGCGTCTTCCATAAGGTGTCGTCGTCGCCGACGATCGCCCGCATGTAATCCTCCTGGCTCATGGCGGTCATGACGGCCTGGCGGATCTTCGGGTTGTCGAAGGGCGGATGCAGGTGGTTCATCCGGAACGACCCGACATTGCCCAGCGGGTCGGCGATGTCGACGTTGAGGTTGGCGTTCTTGCGCAGGAGCGGCACGAGGTCGGAGATGGGGTTCTCCCACCAGTCGACCTCGCCGTTCTGCAGGGCCGCCGAGGCGGTGGCCGCGTCCGGCATGATCACCCATTCGACCCGGTCGACCAGGATGTGCTTGCCGCCCGCCAGCCACGAATTCGGCTCCTCGCGGGGCTTGTAGCCGGCGAATTTCTGGAACACGGCCCGCGCGCCCGGCACCCATTCGTTGCGCACGAAGGTCATCGGGCCGGAGCCGACATACTCGGTGATCTGCGTGAACGGGTCGGTCTTGGCGATCCGCTCCGGCATGATCAGGGCCATCGGGGCGTTGGTCTTGCCGAGCGCGTAGAGGAGCTTCGGAAACGGCTTCTTCAGGCGCCAGCGGAACGTCCGGTCGTCGACCGCGGCGAGGTCGTCCTGGATGCCCCGGATCATCAGGCCGATCGGGTCCCGGGCCATCCAGCGTCCGAGGCTCGCCACCACGTCCTTGGCCAGCACCGGCTCGCCGTCGTGGAAGGTCTGGCCGGGCCGCAGCCGGAAGGTCCAGGTCAGCTGATCGCCGGAGACCTCCTCGGATTCGACCATCTGGCGCTGCGGCTTCAGCTGCGCGTCGACGCCGTACAGCATGTCCCACACGAGGGTGCCGGCATTGCGCACCACGTATTGCGTGCCCCAGATCGGATCGAAATTGGCGAGGTTCGCCTGGGGCACGAAGCGCAGCACCTTGGCGCCCTGCGCCACGGCCGGCATCGCGACCTGCGGGGCGGCCAGCCCGAGTGCGGCCGAGCCCTTGAGGAACGTCCTGCGGTCCATCGTGATCTCCCTGGCCGGCGGGATCTCGATCCCGGCCACCGGCCCGCACTCCGGGTGCGTCTGTGAATCGGTCGACGGAAGGACCCGGCCGTGTATCGCGGCCGGGGGAAGCTGGATTTTCACACGATCAGCAACATGCGCCAGTTCCCTGCTACCGCAAGACGGTTTTGGGGGATCGAATTCCAGTTATCCGCATCCTGTTCGCGCACGGCCTCATCCAGCTGGATGGAGTCCGGCCGGGGACGCGGAGGGGCGGTGGAGGATCGGCGGTCATCGTGCTCACGCCGACGACCTCGCAAGCCTCGCGCCACCGTGGGTGGAAGAGAATTCAAAATGCAGCGCGCGCCGGCCATGCACGGCGGGATCGCGGGATCGGAAGCGGGATTTCAGTGGGCTCGCCGCCTTCCGGCGGAGGCCCCGGGAAACCGGCTCCGCCCTGGACCCGCGAACGGTCTCGGACCTTTCGAGATCGGACCTTTCGTCAGCCCACCTGGCGCAGATGCAATCCGCGCGTCCGGGCTTCCGCCTGCTGGGCGCGGATGAAGGCGGCGATCCGCGGTGCGATGACGGTGCGGTAGCGGGAGCCGTTGAACACCCCGTAATGCCCGACGCCGGCCTGGAGATGGTACGCCTTGCGGGATTCGGGCAGGTTCGGCGTCAGGTCGAGGGCCGCCTTGGTCTGGCCGACCCCGGAGATGTCGTCGTTCTCGCCCTCCACCGCCAGGATGGCGCAGCGGCGGATCGCCCCGAGATCGACCGGGGTGCCGCGGTGACGCATCCGGCCCGTCGGCAGGTCATGGTCGACGAAGACCGTCTGAACGGTCTGCAGGTAGTATTCCGCGGTCAGGTCCATCACTGCGAGGTACTCGTCGTAGAAGTCCCGGTGCTTCTCGGCCGAGTCGCCGTCGCCCTTCACCAGGTGGTCGAACATGTCGGAATGGGCGGTGACGTGGCGGTCGAGGTTCATCGCCATGAAGCCCGACAGCTGCAGGAAGCCGGGATAGACCCGGCGCCAGGCCCCCGGGAAGATCGGCGGCACCAGGCTGATCGTGTTGCGCTCGAACCAGGTCTGGCCGCGCTCCTGGGCGAGGCAGTTCACCGCCGTGGGCGAGCGGCGGGTGTCGATCGGGCCGCCCATCAGGGTCATGGAAGCCGGCACCGCCGGGTCGCCCTCCCCTTGGCCGTCCTTGCTCTCCATCAGCGCCACCGCAGCCAGGACCGGCACCGCCGGCTGGCACACCGCCATGATGTGCAGGTCCGGCCCGAGCAGCGCGAACATCTCCTGCAGGTAGTCGATGTAGGTGTCGAGATCGAAGCGCCCCGCCGCGAGCGGCACCATCCGGGCATCGTTCCAGTCGGTGATGTAGACCCGGTGGTTCGGCAGCATCGCCTCCACGGTGCCGCGCAGCAGCGTGGCGTAGTGCCCCGACATCGGCGCGACGATGAGCAGCTTCGGCTCCGGCTCGGCGGGCGGGGTCAGGAAGGCCCGCTCGAACGCCACCAGCCGGCAGAACGGCCGCTCCCAGACGACCCGCTCGCTGACCGGGACCGCTGCGCCGTCGATCAGCGTCTCGGTGAACCCGAAGGCCGGCTTGCCGTAGCGGCGGGTGGCGCGCTCGAACATCTCGCAGCCCGCGCTGACCGCCCGGGCATAGGGTCCGTAGGCCAGGGGATTGCCGGGCATCTGGAGCGCGTGGCGGGTCAGGTCGGCGGCGAGCCGGGCCGGCGCCATCATGGCGCGGGCGCCCTCGAACATCGCGTAAGCCAGAAGCATCGCCACCTCGCGTCCCGGGACTGCCGGCGGAGCGCCGACGGGCGAAAAGCCTGACGCAACCCGCGGTGACAGCCTAAGGTTCCACCCTGAACGATCGCGGAACATCCGCGCCCCGGGGCGACTTGCCCGTCACGACCCCGTCGGCTCGACGGGGCCGCACGTCTGCCCAAGCTCTGCGTCGGTGAGGATTCACCCGGCGCTGCATCGATGCACGCATGCCCGACAGCAATCTCAACGGCCTCGTCCGCAACGCCCGGCACCTCCGGCTGGACACCTTCGTCCGCCTGCGCTGGCTCGCCATCACCGGCCAGAGCGCCGCCGTGGTCGGGGCGCAGTTCGGCCTGGGCCTGGCGCTGCCGTTCGGCTGGTGCTTCCTGGTGATCGCCACCTCGTCCTGGCTGAACCTGGCCCTGCGCATCCGCTTCCCGGCGAGCTACCGACTGAGCGACGATTCCGCAGCCCTGCTGCTGGCCTTCGACATCGTGCAGCTCGCAGCGCTGCTGTTCCTCACCGGCGGCCTGCAGAACCCGTTCTCGCTGCTGTTCCTCGCCCCCGTGCTGATCTCCGCGACGGCGCTGCCGCCGGAGCGGACCCTGGCGCTCGGCCTGCTCGCCGTGGGGCTGGCGACGCTGCTCGCCCTGGTGCACCGGCCCCTGCCCTGGTTCTCGGACGGGCGGATCGAGTTGCCGTTCCTGTACGTCTCGGGGGTCTGGACCGCGATCCTGCTCGGGACCGCCTTCACGGGCGTCTACGCGTGGCGGGTCGCCGAGGAGACGCGGCTCCTCGCCCAGGCCCTGGCGGCCACCGAACTTGTGCTGGCCCGGGAGCAGCACCTGTCGCAGCTCGACGGTCTCGCGGCGGCGGCTGCCCACGAATTGGGCACGCCCCTCGGGACGATCATGCTGGTGACCAAGGAGCTGATCCGCCAGCTCGGGCCGACCGCCTCGCCGGCGGTGGCCGAGGATTTGAACCTGCTGCGCGAGCAGGTCGACCGCTGCCGAGGCATCCTGGGCAAGCTCACGTCCCTCGACGGCGACGGCGTCGGCTTCCTGGAGACGGTGACGTTCAGCCATCTCGTCGAGGAGTTGGTGGCGCCCCAGCGCGCGCTTGGCGCCGTGCTCGACATCTCCAGCCTGGGCGAAGGCCCGGAGCCCGCCTGCCGCCGCAACCCCGGGGTGATGTTCGGCTTGGCCAACATCCTCGACAATGCGGTCGACTTCGCCGATTCGCGCGTCACCGTGGAAGGCCGCTGGACCCAGGAGCGCGTCTGGATCGAGATCCGCGACGACGGTCCGGGTTTTTCCAGCGAGGTCCTGCTGCGGGCGGGCGAGCCCTACGTAACCACCCGCAGCGCCGACCGCGCGCAGACCGGCGGGACCGTCGGGGCCGGCCTCGGCCTCGGTTTGTTCATCGCCAAGACCCTGATCGAGCGCTCGGGCGCCCAGATCGCGCTGATGAACGTCTCGGCACCTGAGGCCCATGGGGCGATCGTGCGCGTCTCCTGGGCCCGCCACATCTTCGAGCGGGGGGCAGCCCCGCGTCATTCGCCGGAACTCAATATCCACGCGCCCCTGCCCCCGGGCGATGTCGTCCCTATATGAGGATCAGACCAAGAACTGACCGAATAACGCCCTCACGAAAACCCGAAAGGAGTACCGGATGCTGACGCAGCCCGGGACCACGACAGCGATCGATCCTGCCGTGATCAACGAAGCCGATCCCCTCGCCGCCTTCACCGATCGCAGCCTGCTGATCGTGGACGACGACAAGCCGTTCTCGACGCGGCTCGCCCGGGCCATGGAAAGCCGCGGCTACCACGTCCAGGTCGCCGACAGCGTGGCCGACGGCGTCTCAGCCGTCGAGGCTCGCCCCCCCGCCTTCGCGGTGATCGACATGCGGCTCGGCGACGGCAACGGCCTCGACGTGATCGCCCGCCTCAAGGAGCGCCGCCCCGAGGCGCGGGGCGTGATCCTGACCGGCTACGGCAACATCGCGACCGCCGTCACGGCGGTGAAGCTCGGCGCGTTCGACTACCTCGCCAAGCCCGCCGACGCCGACGAGATCCACGGCACGCTGATGGCGCAGCCGGGCGAGCGGGCGGACCCGCCCGAGAACCCGATGTCGGCGGACCGTGTCCGCTGGGAGCACATCCAGCGGGTCTACGAACTGTGCAGCCGCAACGTCAGCGAGACCGCCCGGCGCCTGAACATGCACCGCCGGACCCTGCAGCGGATCCTGGCCAAGCGCGCGCCGCGCTGACGTCAGGGACCGGACGATCCCGGCTCCCGCGGTTGCATAGCCCCTCGCCTCTGGGCTAGCTGCGCGGGTCCCGGGATCATTTCGTTTCGGGGCCTCGCAATCGACCGGGAGACGGGTCTCGTGAACGGGCGCAACGCCATCACCATCGTGAGCATGATGGTCCTCGTCGGCACCGAGGTGTTCGCCGTCGCCATCGCGGCCGGCTGGGCGCTCGCCGGCCTGTTCGACCTGGGCGACCGGGTCGGCCACGTGCTGATGGGTCTGTTCAGCCTGTTCGCCGCCTGGATCATGCTCCAGCTCTGGCGCCGGGCGACCAGCATCGAGCCGATCCGCACCCGGGCCACGCCCCGCTAGCCGCCCCGTCCGTCCGACACGGCGTTCGACAGGCCGGCGGCCTTCCTGCTAGGGAACGCGCGATGGCCGCCCGTGTAACGACGCCGCGGGTCGCGCCCACGTTTTCGGCTGCGCGTGAGACCGGAAGATCCATGAAAGCCCGTATCATCGTCACCCTGAAGACCGGTGTGCTGGACCCGCAGGGCAAGGCGATCGAGGCCGCGCTCCGGTCGCTGGGCGTCGAAGGCGTCGACAGCGTCCGGCAGGGCAAGGTGTTCGACCTCGAGGTCTCCGCCGCCGACGGCGCGGCCGCCGAGGCCACCCTGCGGACGGCCTGCGAGAAGCTGCTCGCCAACACCGTCGTCGAGAACTACGCGATCGAGATCCTCTGATGCACGCTGCGGTCGTCGTCTTTCCGGGTTCGAATCGCGAGAGCGACGTCGCCCGGGCGCTGCGCCTGTCGGGCGCACGGGTCAGCATGGTCTGGCACGCCGATCCGGATCTGCCGGCCGGGACCGACCTCGCCGTCCTGCCGGGCGGCTTCTCGTACGGCGACTACCTGCGCTGCGGCGCGATCGCGGGACGCGCGGCCGCCATGGACGCGGTGCGGGCGCATGCGGCCCGGGGCGGCCTCGTGCTCGGCATCTGCAACGGCTTCCAGATCCTGTGCGAGTCCGGCCTCCTGCCGGGGGTCCTGATGCGCAACGTCAACCGGCGCTTCATCTGCCACCGCCAGACGCTGCGGGTCGAGCGCACCGACACGCGCTTCACCAGCGCCTACAAACAGGGGCAGGTCATCGACGTCTGCGTCGCGCATGGCGAGGGCAATTACTTCGCCGACCCCGACACACTGGCGCGGATCGAGGGCGAGGGCCGCGTGGCCTTCCGGTACTGCGACGCCGCCGGCACGATCACGGTCGAGGCCAACCGCAACGGCTCCCTCAACGCCATCGCGGGCGTCTACTCGGAGGGCGGCAACGTCCTCGGGATGATGCCGCACCCGGAGAACTTCGTCGAAGGCCTGATCGGCGGCACCGACGGACGCGGTCTCTTCGACAGTCTCGCCGCCTGAGTTTCGGGCGCAAGACCGATCTTTAACCGGCGATTAAGGTTCACGGGGCATAAAGAGACATCCAGAGTTCTGGATATCGAGTTGGACGGTTCCGTCCGCTCTGTTTGATGCCTCCCTGATGACTCTCCCAAGCCGCCCCCAACCGGGCGGCTTTTTTCTGTCTTGGAGGGATCAGCAGCCGGCACCGCACCCGAGTTTGGGATCCCGGGGCCGCGAAGCGGAACCCGGGATCCATAACCGCCGACAGATCAAGACCTCGCACCGTCGGCGGTTATGGGTTCCGGGTTCGCCTGCGGCACCCCGGAATGACCCGGTGGGTCAGATCCCGCTTCCGGCCCTCAGTAGAGCCCGCCGGCCTGGGCGGCCCGGTCGGGGTCCGCCGGGACCGAAGCGGGGGCAGCGCTCTGGGCCGGGGCGACGTAGGAATCGGGCGGCGCGGTGCCCGGCTTGAAGGCCTCCAGGATCGTGCCGGCGCCCTCCCCCGAGCCGGCGCGGGTGCCGGAGCCGAGGTTCACGCGTATCAGCTTGATCCCCGGGGGCACGCGGAACGGGGTCGGCGGCTTGTCCTTGAGGGCGACCTTCAGGAACTCGAGGGCGATCGGGGCCGCCAAGCCGCCGCCGGTGGCACGGTCACCGAGCGAGCGCGGCTTGTCGAAGCCGATATAGATGCCGACCGCGAGATCCGGCGAGAAGCCCACGAACCATGCGTCCTTGGCGTCGTTGGTGGTGCCGGTCTTGCCGGCGAGCGGCTTGCCGATCTGCTTCAGCAGGGTCGCGGTGCCGCGCTGGACGACGCCCTCCATGATCGAGACCATCTGGTAGGCGGTGAGCGGGTCGAGCACCTGCTCGGAATCGTCCACCAGCTTCGGCTCGTCCTGGCCCGACCATTTCTCGGCGTCGCAGCCGATGCACTTGCGGTTGTCGTGCCGGTAGATGGTCTCGCCGATGCGGTCCTGGATGCGGTCGATCAGGGTCGGCCGGATGCGGCGCCCGCCATTGGCGAGCATCGAGTAGGCCGTGACCATGCGCATGACCGTGGTCTCGCCGGCGCCGAGCGACATCGGCAGAACCGGCAGCAGGTCGTCGTAGACGCCGAAGCGGCGGGCGTACTCGGCGATGAGCGGCATGCCGACATCCTTGGCGAGCCGGACCGTCATCAGGTTCTTCGAATGCTCGATCCCGTACCGCAGGGTGTGCGGGCCGCCGGACTTGCCGTCGTAGTTCGAGGGCGTCCAGGCTTCCTGGCCGGGGCCGCCCTCGATGGTGATCGGCGTGTCCTGCACGATCGAGGCGGGCGTGTAGCCGTTGTCGAGCGCCGCCGAGTAGACGATCGGCTTGAACGAGGAGCCGGGCTGGCGCATCGCCTGGGTGGCCCGGTTGAACTCGGATTCGTCGTACGAGAAGCCGCCGACCATCGCGTGGACGCGGCCGGTATTCGGGTCCATCGCCACGATGGCGCCGGACACCTCGGGCTTCTGGCGCAGGCGGTACTGCCCGCGCCCGCCGTCGATCGCCTCGACATAGACCATGTCGCCGGGCTGGAGGTTGGGGCGGCCGGCCCAGCGCATGCCGTCCGGGGTGATCACGCCGGTCTCGCGGTCCTTGCCGACCTGGCCCGAAGCCTCGCGCCGGGGCTGGAGGCCGACCTGCACGCCGCCGCCGCCGTTGCCGAGCACCACGGCGAGCCGCCACGGCGCCACGTCGCCGAGCGCCGGCACCTCGGCGGCAGCCATGCCCCAGTCGCGTCCGGTCAGGTCGACCTTGGTGACGGCGCCGCGCCAGCCATGGGCCTGGTCGTAGCGCACCAGGCCGTCGACCAGGGCCTTGCGGGCCCAGGCCTGCATCTTCGGGTCGAGGGTGGCGCGCACCGAGAGGCCGCCCTCGTAGAGCTTCTTCTCGCCGTAGCGCTCGGAGATCTCGCGCCGGACCTCCTCAGTGAAGTAGTTGGCGTTGGCGGCGTTCGGGAAGGCGACCCGCGGGTTGACCCCGAGCGGCATCTTCTTGGCGGAATCCGCCTCTTCCTTGGTGATGTAGCTGTTCTCCGCCATCAGGCGGATGATCTCGTTGCGGCGGTCCAGGGCCGCCTGGGTCTTGCGGTAGGGGTGGTAGTTGTTCGGGCCCTTCGGCAGCGCGGCGAGGTAGGCGGCCTCGTTGATGGTCAATTCGTGGACCGACTTGCCGAAGTAATCCAGCGCGGCCGCCGCCACGCCGTGCAGGTTGCGGCCGGGCACGATGGTGCCCAAAAAGATCTCGTTCAGATACAGCTCAAGGATCTTGTCCTTGGAGTAGGCCGCCTCGATCCGCAGGGCGAGCAGCGCCTCGCGGATCTTGCGGTCGTAGGTCTGCTCGGACGACAGCAGGAAATTCTTGGCGACCTGCTGGGTGATGGTCGAGGCGCCCTGGCGCTTGCCCGACTTGGCGTTGGTCAGGAACGCGCGCACGATCCCCTCGGGATCGATGCCGCCGTGCTTGTAGAAGTTCTTGTCCTCGGCCGACAGGAAGGCCGCGACCACGATCTTCGGCATCGCCTGGATCGGCAGGTACAGCCGGCGCTCGCGGGCATACTCGGCGAGCAGCGAGCCGTCCGACGCGTGAATGCGGGTCATCACCGGCGGCTCGTAATTGGCGAGCGCGGCGTGGTCGGGCAGGTCCTGGCTGTACTTCCAATAGAAGTACCCGCCGGCCGCGGCGCCGACCACGAACAGCACCGCGGCGGCGCTGAACAGGATCCCGAAGAAACGAAGGATCAGACGCATCCGGTGTTCCGCTCGTCGCTGGCCCGGCCGCCTGCCGGGTTCGGCTCATCCGGCACGGGCGTCGATTCTCGACGCGGTCGGCTCCCGGACGCTCCCGTGAAGCCCCCTCGGATTACCGGTTCAACGGCGGTGCGACGGGGCGTTCGGACGTCCCGTATCGACACTTACTCTATGGTAAAACTGGGGCGACGGCGGCCGACCGTCGCGTGATCAGCGCGGGCCTGAGCGTCGCGCGGTTGCCGAAGAACTGGTCGATCGCCTTGGCCATGGAGCCGGTGACGCCCGCCCGCCACTCGGGCGATTGCAGCATCTCCAGGTCGCGCTTGCTCGACAGATAGCCGAGTTCCACCAGCACGCTCGGAACGTCCGGGGAGCGCAGCACCATGAAGCGTGCCTCCCGGTGGGGCTTGGCGCTCATCTCCATGACCGGGGCGAGCTGGCCCATCAGCGTGCGGGCGAAGCCCGACGAGAAGCCGCGGGTCTCGCGCAGGGTCAGCTCCTGCAGGATGTCGGCGATGTCCGGGGGCGCCTCGGCGGCGTCGGCGCCGGCCGCCGCGTCGGCCCGGTTCTCGCGCTCGGCGAGCTTGGCGGATTCGATGTCGGTGGCCTTCTCGGCGTTGGTGTAGATCGTGGCGCCCCGCACCTGCGGGGCCGCCGAAATCGAATCCGCGTGGATCGACACGAACAGGTCGGCCTTGGCCTCGCGGGCGATGCGCACGCGTTCGGCGAGCGGCACGAACACGTCCCGGTCGCGGGTCATCCGGACCCGGTAGCGGCCCCCGGCTTCGAGCTTCCCGACCAGCGCCTGCGCGAAGCCGAACACGATGTCCTTCTCGAACACCCCGCCCACCGCGATCGCCCCGGGATCGGTGCCGCCATGCCCGGCATCGACCATGATCAGCGGGCGCTGGTCGGCGGGCTCGGGCGGGGCGCTGCGTGCCTGGGCGGGGGCCGGATCGCTGGCGGCGGCGGCCTTGCGGAAGGCCTCGCGCTCGACCCGCTGGAGCGGGATCGTCAGCAGCACCGCACCGTCCCGGGCCCGGGTCACGGTCTCGATCCGCCCGATCGCGGCCGGGGCGGCCAGATCGATCACGACCCGGGAGCGGCCGGGGGCGAACAACCCGTAGCGGAACGATTGGACCACGCCCTCGCGGCGGCGCCCGGCCCCGGAATCGAGCTGGAAGTTGACCTCGGGCAGATCGATCACCGCCCGGTCGGGCCGCTCCATCACGAAGCCGCGCGCCTCCACGGCCCGCGACAGCGTCAGGGTGAGCCGCGTGGTGCCGGCCTGGCTGGCGAGATCCGCCCCGATGGCGACCGCGGGCGCCGGCCCGGTGGGCGGATTGGTCGGCTTGTCGCCGTTCTGGGCCACGACCGGCGTCGCCGCCAGCGTCGCGGCGAGGCAGAGGCGGTACAAGGCGGAACGGATCAGGTGCGCACAGCTCGGCATCGGTCCGGATTCATCTCCCGTGCCCTCCACCCAGGCATAGGATGATCGTGGTTAATCGATGGTTGCGGGTGCGACCTGGCGGGTTGCCGCGATGGACAACCCGAATGTGGCGGTCCTGGGTTCAGCGCCGGATCACGGGGTGACATCGATCAATGACCCGGATGGGGGTCGGTCGGGCCCCGGATCGTCGTCCCACCGCGTAGCCGGGTCGAACGGATCCACCAGCGGCACCGACGAGGGCTTGAAGTCCGAACGATTGCGCGTCGCGATCCCGTAGCGATGGACGAGCGCCGAAGCCAGGATCGCCTTGTCCCCATCACGGATGGAGGGAAACCGGACCGAGACGTCGGCCCAACGTTCGGCCACGTCGGCGTCGATCGAAACGATGCGGTCGGCGAAGCGGGATCGCAAATGTCCGTACCAGTCCGCCTTGATGTCGAGGACGGCTTGGTCGCGTCGTCGGGCCCGCGGGTCTTTCAAGCGCTCGATCCGCAAGGTCTCCAACGCGAGCCCACGGCGAATCTCCGCGATGGTCACGGCGCTGATCCGGATCGGATGGGCGTTGCGCCGGATCCAGCGCGAGGCCGGCGGATCCGGATCGTCCTTCGTCGCGGACGGTCGCGAGATCACGTTCGTGTCTACGATCCAGCCGGCCGGCGGCTCAGTCACCGGACAGGCTCAGGCCGACGTCCTTGTCGAAATCCGCCTCTTCGAGCGGCGACGCGAGCAGGAAGTCCGCGAACGCGGCGTCGGCTTGGGTCCCCAGGCGCTCGTGATGCTCCATCGACGGCACGACCCCCACGGGCTCGGCATGCCGGAGCAGCAACTGGGGGCCGTCCTTGGCCGCATCGACCAGCCGACCGAAGTCCTGCTCGGCGTCGGCTGCCTGCCAGGCTCGCAGGACCATACCTCGGGAAGGGACGGATTGGACATCATGTCCATTCAGGTCCTTCGGCGAGGTGGGCGGGGCCGGAGCGGTCGCCGCCCAAGCGATCTCGGTTCAGTGTGAGCGAGCGCCTCGTATCGACGCTGTCGCCGGCCTGATCGCATCAAGCCCGCACCCGTGCCGTCAGCGGAACGCGACGAGGCGGCTCGCCTGGCGGAACACGGCGCTCCAGCAGGTCAGGGAGGCGTCGGCGGCGCGCTGGACCTCGCCCATCTGGAGGCGGATCAGCTCGGTAGGTGAGCCGGCTTGCGACAGCGCGCGGATATGCGCCAGTGCGGCCTCGCCCTCGCCCTGCATGTACTGGGCGATCGTCGTGCCGATGCCGTCGCTCCCTGGACGATAGGACGTGCCCTTGGCCGGAGGCTCCGCGGCGACCGCGCCGGTCGGAGCGGGCTCGACCGTGACGGGCGGGACGAAGGCGGCCACCGGCAACGCGGCCGGCGCGCTCGGCTCGGCGGCCTCCCGGCTCGGAGAGACACCGGTCTCCGTGGCCTTGGACACGGCATCCGCCGGGATGGCCGTATCGGTCGCAGGTGCGGCCGTACCCGGCTCGACGCCGAGCTGCGGGTTCCAGGTGAAGCGGGGCCTCCTGGGTCGACGCGGCTTGCCCATGGCGGATCGTCTCCTCGTTTGCGTCGGGCCCCCTGACGGAGCGCCGGCCGGGAGGGGAGGACCGCCTGGGTCTGATGGGCTCGGGTATGGACGATCCAGCGGTGCCCGCCCTGTCGGACCTGGCACCGCCGCGCTCCGTCCGCCGGAGCGGACGGAGCCGTGTCTGAGAGCAACGCGCTCGCTTACGCCGAACCGGTATCCACTCCGGCGGCAAGCGCTTTAGCGGGCGACGTTCTGCTGCGCGAGGGCGCCGAAATCCTTGGCCTGGGCCTGAAGGGCGGCGAACTGGCTGCGGACGAACTCGGACTGCAGCTCGAACGCCTCGCGCAGGTCCTTGGTGCGGGCCAACTTCTGGGCGAAGTCGAAGGTCGCGTTGGCGTTGTTCTGCGCGTGCTCGAAACCCTTCGAGACCGCCGCCGTCATGGTCGACTGGAGGGTCTGGCCCGAGACCTGGGCCTGCTCGGCCGCCTTCATGGCGTTCGACATCAGGGTCCCGACGGCGTTGCGCGCCTGGTCGACACTCTTCTCGGCGAAGTCGCGCATCTCGGTCGGGATCTCGAAGTTCGGGGTCTGCATCGAAGTCTCCAGCACACGCTGTCTCGGGGTGGGACGCCGATCTGCGTCCGCGGTGACGCGCTTCTATATGTTGCACTGCAACAAGAAGTCAACTGCCGATCTGCGGTTCCGGGCCGGGACGGAAACGTCGATAAAGTGCAGACTGGCGGCCAAACGGCAGTGTTCGGATCGCTGCGCCGGCAACGCGTCGGTCAATGACAAAGCTCGGCGGCTCCGCCGTTCGTTACCGAGCGTTTCGTCATGATCGGCTCGGCGCGATGCCTCTCTATATCAAAGCTGTCCGCTGTCTATAGCCGCAGCGCCCGGGGCAGAGACTGATCGAGGGGTCGTCGATCCGGCACGGCCGGCCGCTAGGCGGACCGTGCGGCTCCACCGGCATGGTGCAGCGCACCCGCGCCGCTTCCCACGAGGCCGGCGTAGAGCGCGCGCAGCGCGGCGGCGTGGGTTGCGAGGGTCATCGGCTCGGCCCGGAACCGGGCCCAGGCGTTGTCCCCGAGGGTCCGGGCGCGGGTATCGTCCCGCAGGGCCGAGAACGCCGCCGTCAGGGGCTCGATCTCGGGGGCGACCACGAAGCCGGTCCGCCCGTCCCGGACCTTCTCGGCGGCCCCGGACCGGTCGGAGGCGACCACCGGGATGCCGGCCGCCAGGGCCTCGTAGACGGTGAGCGGCCCGGTCTCGTACCAGCGCGACGGGGCGGCGAGCGCCCGGGCGCGTCCGCGCAGCAGGGCCCAGACGGCATCGGGCGCCTGCCATCCGACCACCTCGACGCCGGGCCGGGCGCGCAGTTCCGCCTCCAGGGGGCCGGCGCCGACGAACAGGGCGGTCAGCCCCGCCGCCCGGGCGGCGTCCGCCACGAGGTCGGCCCCCTTCTCCCGAGTCAGGCGGCCGACATACGCGATGGCGTCGCCCCGGGCGGGGTCGGCCGGCGGCCCGTCCGCGACCCGGACCGGGTTGTCGACGCGGTGATGGGTGAGCGCGTAGCCGCCGAGCAGGTCGCCGAGCCGCCGCCGGCTGGCGTCGCAGACGTGGACGACGTGGATCGGACGCCCGTGCAGCGCCTGCCGGAGCGCCCCCGCGCGGGCGACGCGCACGAGCTTGTGAACCCGGCTGCGGGGGTCGCAGGGCGCGGCGAGGCACGCCGGCGACAGCGGCGCCAGCCCGCAGGGCTCGGCCCGGTCGAACCGGTAATAGACCCCGTTCGGGCAGGCCATGGCGTAATCGTGCAGGGTGACGACCACCGGCACGCCGAGCCGGGACAGGACCGGGAAGATCGCCGGCGACAGGGTGCGGGTCCACTGATGCAGGTGGAGGCAATCCGGCGCCGCCGGCAGGTGCCGGAACGCCGCCTCCAGGGCGCGCGCCGCGGCCGCATGCCAGATCCCGGTGGCCGCCGCCCGGACGCCGCCCAGGGTCCAGATGTCGGGCAGGCCGAGCTCGATCCGGTCAATGCCCGGATGGTCCAGCAGGGGATCGACCGGACCTCGGATCGCCTGGATGTAGGTCACCGCCAAGCCGGCCTCGGCGAGCCCGCGGGCGGATTCCAGGGCGACCTTCTCCGCCCCGCCGCTGGCGGTCGCGAACTCGGCGAGGATCACGACATGCATGCATTGTCTCGGCAGGGCCTGCCGCAATGATAAGTCCAAGCCGGTTTACGGAGGATCAACCGCCGCTCGTTACAGACTTACGCTCCGAAAAGAGAGCGGCAGAGTTCCTGACGTGCACGTCGTCCTCGTCGCCGATCACGCCGCGATCAACGGCGGCCAAGCCAAGGTCGCGATCGAATCCGCCCTCGGTCTCGCCGCCCGGGGTTTCCGCGTCAGCCTGTTCGCGGCCGTGGGCCCGGTCGATCCGCGGCTGGAGCGCGCCGGAATCCGGGTGGTTTGCCTGGAACAGGACGACGTCACCACGGCGCGGAGCAAATTGGCCTTCGCGGCCCAGGCGATCTGGAACGGGGCGGCGGCCCGGGCGCTGGCGGCCGAGCTCGCCGCCTGCGATCCGCGCGACACGCTGGTCCATGTCCACGCCTTCGCCAAGGCACTGTCGCCCGCCATCGGCCCGGCCCTGCGGGCCTCCGGGCTGCCCTGCCTCTACACGATGCACGAGTTCTTCCTGGTCTGCCCGACCGGGGGGTTCTACGCCTATCCGGAGCAGAAGATCTGCCACCGGGTGCCGATGTCGGCCTCCTGCATCCTGGCGAACTGCGACGCCCGCAGCTACCCGCGCAAGGTCGCCCGGATGGTCCGCCATGCCGGGCTCGCGCATGTCGCCCGGTTGCCCGAGCTGTTCGCCCACGTGATCACGATCAGCGACCTGCAGGAGAGCGTGGTCCGGCCGCTGCTGCCCGCCGGCACCCGGTTCCACCGGGTCGACAACCCGATCGCCGTGGACCAGGCGCTGGTCCAGGCGGGGCCGCCGGGGGACTTCCTGTTCGTCGGCCGGATCTCCACCGAGAAGGGCGCGCCGATCTTCGCGGAGGCCGCCCGGCGGGCCGGGGTGCGGGCGGTGTTCGTGGGCGACGGCTCCGAGCGGGCCGACCTCGCCGCCCGCTATCCCGAGGCGGTGATGCTGGGCTGGCGCGACCCCGCCGCCGTGCAGGCGCTGATGCGGCAGGCGCGGGCGCTGGTCTTCCCGAGCGTCTGGTACGAGGGCCAACCGCTCACCGTCTACGAGGCCCTGGCCTGCGGCACGCCGGTGGTCGTCAGCGATGCCTGCGCGGGCCGGGAAGCGGTGGTCGACGGGGAGACCGGCTTCTGGTTCCGCTCGGGCGATCCCGACGCGCTTGCCGCCCACCTGCGCCGCCTGTCCGACGACGACCTCGCCGCCCGGATGGGCCGGGCCGCGCATGGCCGCTACTGGACCGCGCCGCTGACCCCGGACGTCCATCTGGATCGGCTGACCAGCGTCTACGAAACGGTGATGCGGGAGGCCGTCGCGCCGGGCCGGATCGCGCGCCGGCAGCCGGGCCGCGCGGTCGCCACCGCCTGATCCGGGGACGCCCGGGTCGAATGCGGCCGCCGCCGGGGGAAAGATCGGAAACACCGGGGGCCCGTCGCGTTGATGCGCACAGGCACCCAGCGTGCACTCCTCACCGACGAGCGACAGACATGGCCGACGACCAGACGCTGAAGAACGAGACCAAGCCGGGCTTCCAGCAGGGCAGCGCCAAGCCGGGCGACAAGGCCAATCCCGAGAACAAGCAGGAGAAGCTGGACGAGCGCCTCGACGACGCCCTCGAGGAGACGTTCCCGTCGAGCGACCCGGTCTCGGTGAAGATCACCAAGTAGCGGGTTCCCGAGGGTTTCAGCCCTCGGGGCGGGGCTATCGGGGCAGACCCCCGATGCACTCGGGCTGTGCCAGGCCCCCGCACACGGTCCCGGACCGTGTGCGGGGGCCGCAATCTTTACGCGGCCTCGAGCAGCCGCCGGGCGATGACCTGGGCCTGGATCTCGGCCGCGCCCTCGAAGATCGACAGGATGCGGGCGTCGCACAGGATCCGGCTGACCGGGTATTCCAGCGCGAAGCCGTTGCCGCCGTGGATCTGGAGCGCGTTGTCGGCGGCCGCCCAGGCGACCCGGGCGCCCAGCAGCTTGGCCATCCCGGCCTCCAGGTCACAGCGCTTGCCGGCATCCTTCTCGCGAGCCGAGAAGTAGGTGAGCTGGCGGGCGATGTTGATCTCCACCGCCATCATGGCGAGCTTGTCGGCGACCCGCGGGAAGCTGACCAGCGCCTTGCCGAACTGGACCCGGTCCTCGGCGTAGCGCAGGGCCACGTCGAGGGCCGACTGGGCAACGCCGATGGCCCGGGCCGCGGTCTGGATCCGGGCCGACTCGAAGGTCTGCATCAGCTGGGCGAAGCCCTTGCCCTCGACCTCGCCGAGCAGGTTCGCGGCCGGAACCTCCAGTTCCTCGAAGGCCAGCTCGTACTCCTTCATGCCGCGGTAGCCGAGCACCTCGATCTCGCCGCCGGACAGGCCCTGGAGCGGGAACGGCTCTTCGTCCGTGCCCCGGGGCTTCTCGGCGATCAGCATCGAGAGGCCGCGATGGCCCTTCTCCTCGGGCTTGGTCCGCACCAGCACGGTCATGATGTCGGCCCGGACCGGGTGGGTGATCCAGGTCTTGTTGCCGGTTATCTTCCAGACCTCGCCCTCCTTCACCGCCTTGGTGCGAAGCGAGGCAAGGTCCGAGCCGGTATTCGGCTCGGTGAACACGGCGGTCGGCAAAATATCGCCCGAGGCGATCTTGGGCAGGAAGCGGTGCTTCTGCTCCTCGGTGCCGCCGCACAGGATCAGTTCGGCGGCGATCTCCGAGCGGGTGCCGAGCGAGCCGACGCCGATATAGGCCCGGGACAGCTCCTCCGAGACCACGCACATCGCGGTCTTGGGCAGGCCCATGCCGCCGTATTCCTCCGGGATGGTCAGGCCGAACACGCCCAGCTCGGCCATCTTGGTGACGACCTCCATGGGGATGTATTCGTTCTTCAGGTGCCACTCATGCGCCTGCTCGACCACCTCGGCCTTGCCGAAGCGGCGCATCTCGGAGCGGATCGCCTCCATGTCCTCGTCGAGGCCCGAGGCACCCACCGTGGCGGAGCCGCCGCCCTCACGCATCAGCGCCACCAGGGCGGCGCGGTGCTCCAGGGTGTTGCCCTCGGCGATCAGGGTCTCGACCGCGTCGGTGCGGTACTGCGCGACTTCCTTGGCCGACAGGCCCAGCGAGCCGACCGGGCGGACCATCTCGCCCTGGCTCATCGGGATGCCGGAGAACAGCTGGTCGAGGTACTCGCCCGCGCCGATCCGCACGAGCAGCGTCTCGGTCTCGCCGAACCGGCCCTCGGCCTGGAGACGCTCGGCATAGCCGCCGAGTTCGGCCACCGCCTCCGCGTAGGTCGCGAGCCACGCGAGCCCGTGGGCGGCATGCTGCTGCGCCTCGAGCTTGCCGGCATCGATCCGCCCGTCCGTCCCGAGGATGCGCGTGCGGACCCGGCGCGTGGCTTCCGACAGGAGGGCCTTCGCGCTCTCGCCGGCTGCCTTGACGAGGCTGACGACGTCCTGCGGCTCGGTCTGGATAACGGGGGATGCGGACATGGTTTTGGCTCGCGTGGCGTTTTATTGGATCATGACTTCTAACCCGTCCGGCGCCGGGGCCGAAGCAGATTTCATTTGCCGCGTCTTGAACTCAAGTTGAAGACGGCGGTGGACCGCTCGACGCGCAGCCCTTCGCAGTTCAAGCCGGCCCGGCCCGAGACGGGGCCCCGCGCTGGAGACTGATCATCCGCGGGCCTGTCCGTCGGGAACGCGTCCGGTTCAGTGCTTCTGTTCGCAGCGGGTCTTCACATAGGCGCCGTCCTCGCCCTTGAAACCGGCATTGGCCGCCAGCACGGGTCCCTGGATCAGGCATTCTTGAAGCGTGTGGGCCGGGCCGGTGATCACGTCCAAGGCGGTCTCGCGCGAACAATCCGGAGTCTGGACGGAGGCGGCACAGATCAGGGCCACGACGACGATGGAATTCATGATGCCTCCCAGGATGGCCCAGCTTCTCGGACGGCGGGCGGCGTTCTACCGAAAGATGGAGCCGCCGGAACTGGTTCCGTCCGCGTGACGGCGACCTGATCTGGTATCGCTACGCCAAGCGGCCTCGCCCGTCCTGGGTCTCTTCGACGCGCGTCCCCCGAGGGCCCGCGGCGAAACAAGCATCACGCCAGGGCGGGGAGATCCGCGCCGGCCTCGATCGCTTCCGGGCTCGGCACGCGGTCCTCGCCGAGCAGGTGCAGGAACGCCGTGAAGGCCGGGTTGCGCCCGATGCTGCAGGCTGCCACCGCCCGGTTCTCGCGGACATAGTAGGCGATGAAGTCCAGCGCCGCCGGATCGCCCTGCAGGATGACCCGGTCGAAATCCGGCGCGTAGCCGCCGTAATCCAGGCGCTTGTCCCCTTGATTGCTCCAGAAGAACGGCGTGCCGGAGAACGCATCCGTCGCTCCGAGGATCGCCCTCGCCACGTGGGTGCCGTGCTGCTGCGCGAGCCGCCAGTGCTCGATGCGGGCGGTGAGCCGGCTGCCATGCTCTGGGAAGGCCGCGATGTCGCCCGCGACCCAGACCCCGTCGGCGAGCTTGAGGTCGGTGCCGACGGCGAGGCCCCCCTGCGCGTCCGGCTCCGCTCCGGCGACGATCGCGGTCTCCGGCGCAGCGCCGGCGCCGATCACCACGAGATCGGCGGGCAGCCGTGTGCCGTCCACTATCACGACCGCCGCGACGG
>Ga0265798_10000779_pt1 | contig 51139 bp, 43 predicted proteins | sample P3T30metagenome_FD_192430 | JGI IMG/M metagenome (GOLD analysis project Ga0265798, IMG submission 192430) | Plant litter microbial communities from East Loma Ridge, Irvine, California - P3 T30 | ecosystem: Environmental > Terrestrial > Plant litter > Unclassified | place: USA: California...
TCAGGAGGTCACTGCTTTCATATCACAAGTTCAACAGCAAGATGTGTGTAAGTAGACGCGGGGCCCGGGTATTGAGACCCGTGGTTGCTGTGGGCGCGGTGCCATCGACAGTCGTCAGTCGCTTTTTTGACCTGCTAGTTTTTAAACAGCCATCTGGTGATGCAGTATGTCTAACTGTGATATAAAATCTCAACATCAAAGGAAAATGACTATAGCGAAGGGGGTTTAAGCTGTTGCGAGAAGCGCCACATCCTGTCCGCAATTAACACGTAGTGGCAGTCGACGATGCCTGCTCCGACACCACACACCGTTTTTGAGAAGGCAATCCAGTAAGACGGATAGCTAGAGTATCTTCCGTGAACACGATGAGTTTAGGGAAGACAGATAGAGTTCTTAGTTCTCCACGTGTCGGTACCTGCAGATCTCAATCGACACAACAGTGCCCCACCGTGGGGTAGCTTCCTGCCCATGACGTTTGTAGCTGTCGCGGCTCACGAAGCTCCTGCCAAACTTATTGACAATTCTCAAAGCCGTCATCTTTTCCCAGACCTCACGTCTTCTCACAGAAGAAAGCTTTCCATCATGGCCGACCTCAACCTCCAAGAAATCCACGACTTCATGATCACCATCGCCAAACAAGCCGGCGAGCGCATCACATCCGCAAAACCCACCACCGAAAACGCAGGCTCCAAGAAGAACTGTAAAAAACACATCCAAAAGGTCCAACAACAGTGCTAACATCACACGTCACCTAGCCGTCGACCTCGTCACCGAAACCGACCGCGCCGTCGAATCCCTAATCTCCACCTCCTTCCGCGACCGCTACCCCTCCTTCTCCTTCATGGGCGAAGAAACCTACGCGCCAGGCGACAAACTCACCTCCGCACCGACATTCATATGCGACCCCATCGACGGCACAACAAACTTCGTGCACCGGTACCCTTACGTGTCCATCTCGCTGGGCTTCGCGGTCGAGCTGGAGCCCGTGATTGGAATCGTGTATAACCCTTTCACTGCGATGCTGTACTCGGCGATTAAGGGCAAGGGCGCGTATTTGAATCAGGAACATAGGTTGCCGTTGGCGGAGCCCGCGCCGATTGAGGGGCTGAGTAGTTGTCTTGTGGCGGTCGAGTGGGGGAGTGATCGGAGCGGGAACGATTTCAAGGTGAAGAGCGAGACGTTTAAGAGGTTGGCTGCGACGAAGGAGGAGGGCGGGGGTATGGTGCATGGGCTACGGAGCTTTGGCAGCGCGGCGCTGAATTTGTGTGGTGTGGCGAGTGGCGGGTTGGATATCTATTGGGAGGCGGGGTGTTGGGCGTGGGATGTGTGTGCGGGTTGGGTTATTCTGACGGAGGCGGGTGGGAAGATGGTGGATGCGAATCCGGGGAATTGGAGTCCGAGGATAGATGAGAGACGGTACTTTGCGGTGAGAGGGGGTGAGGGACAGAAAGAGGTGATTGAGGAGTTTTGGGCTCTTGTGGATGGAGCGTTCGAGGTTGGCGTATGATCTTTGGGGTAATGTCGCTGAGGAATCCATATTTCAAGACTCACAATAGACTAGACTTCACGTATGCAGAGGAACATATTTTAGCGGCGGCCAGGGTTTTATAATTACTCGCCGCTAAATCCTCCGCAGCATTCTGTCCTCCAAGCGGTCTCGGCCAATCTGTTCCGCAATACGAGCTCTCCACAGGAGTTCAGCTCTCCAGCACGGTCCGTCATGAACCATCGCAGCACAGACACATCAGAAAATGAATGTCCTCCGTTTCCCATCCTATACCTGACAACACCTCTCCATTCCAGATCCTCCCAGCGCACATATCAAAACAAAGGAAACACAGCTTCAGTGTGGTCGTCATGTACTCTCTCTGCAAGCAGAGAGGGGAAGGAGGAATGAGAGAGAGAAGACAAAGAGCAAGATTCGGACGGGAATTAGGGGGACGCGATGGGGGGAGAAAAGTTGCAAACCCCACACGGGGGTTGTAAAGAGACAAGGTAAGAGTACAAATATTGATGCAACCAGCCGATTTCGAGTACGCCGAAGAAAGCCATTGGGATGCCTGAAGTCAATCCGGGCGCCATTGTTTTTTCTGGGGTTTTCCTTTCAGTGATAAAGGGACGAGGGGCGAGTTGCACGTGCGATGTCGCTTTAGTGGCAATTTGTGTAGTGGGAGTCGTGTGGTGGTCAAGTTGGGTGACTCCGGGTGTGTATGTTTGCAATTGTTTCGTTGACAGGTTCGTTGGCATGTGCAACTTTTAGATGGTCCTGGGAGTGCCGCGAGCAGTGCTGTGACGGGGAGTGTTAGCATCACATGTCAATATTGTGGAAAAAAGAAGGTGGAGATGGGGAGAGCGCAAAGCTTACCTCGCATCCACAAGGTCATCGACATGGTTGCACATTGCGACAAACAAGTCGAAGAACAGCTTCCCCCCCATCTCCATCTCCATCTGCATTGTGCCACTACGCTTGAATGTTTTCCTGCTGCGGATGATGAGGGCGAGATAATGCGCACGCAGCCGTGAATCGCTATCTGGCGTGTGCTCATACGCGTAGCGAGCACTGCGGAGGATGACGCCGACTTCAATGCCGCTCTGCAGGCCTTGCTTTCGCAGGGAAAGTTTCTTGAGCTCTTCAAGGCCGTAGAGGTCAGCCGAGCAGTACACGGCTGTGTCACGAAGGATCACGTCTCCTACACCAGTGTGGAAGAAGGTTGGCTCGACTGCGACTGCGTGGCCGCCTTTGTTTGGGTCGGGTGAGGTGACGCCGCCCTCGAGCATCCAGGTTTCCCTCTTCTTGTCGCGCACGAGGCGTGGGTAGTAGTCACCCTTGTAGAGATACTCGAGGATGCAGCTGAACACCTCTGGTTCCTCCATTGGCAGATCGATGCGCCGATTGGCGGTCTCGTAGAATTGGCTCGCGAGGATGTCTGCGAAGAACGGGCTATGGCTCAGGACGTCCTGATGGGCCGCAAACATGCGCTGTTCGGGGCCCACAGTCACTGTCACGATGGCGGAGGTGAGGCTCGGTGAGCCGGCGTCCATCATTGGGCTGTCCCTGCGCATGTCCATCTTCTCGGCGATGCGCTTCTCGGCCACCTTCTGCTTAGTCGCTTCGCGGAACGACGACTTCTTCTGCTTGATTATCTTGCCCGAGCGGTCGGAGCGTTTGCCGAACATTTTGGAGAAGAAGGCAATCGTAGCGAGCGACGGAGGGTGTCGTAAAGAGTGGACAGGTTAGTTGACGCGATTGGTACTTGGAAAGCTCTTGAAGCTCTTGGACTAGACGTTTTCTTGCGAACAATTCTAGATCCAAGAACTCGGTATATTGTCGAGCTGAGTATTGACGGGAGGCGCGCAAAGCTCGAAAGTGGGGGACAGGCTGTACTTGTATTTATACTGCGAGCCGGAGGCCTACTACCCCTGCAGCAGGCTAGGGCTGTGCATGCATACGCTACGCCTGACTGGCCAATTGCCATCTTGTGCGATTTGAGCGGGCGTGCAGATGTCAGGCAGCAAGGCCAATGCGATTGTTTGCTTTCACAGAAATTCATGGAATCTCATGCGTCCTCGTTCAGGTAGGTAAGCGAGGAACAACGCAACGGCGGAATGACGTCGTTGAATGCCCTGCTCGAAACCTAACAACGATATTGAAGACGAAAAGAGGCTGTGGTGATGGCCTGAAACGTCTTCGTCTTCGAGCAGATCCCAGATGTCGGTCTCTGGCTGAAGCGCGTACATATCGCGCTGTAACGTGACGCCTGGACCGGTGACTCACGCGCGGCTGAGATACCCTAGCGCAAGCAAGAAACGCTTCCGTATCGGATGATCGGCCTCTTTCCATATCCTCGGGAAGTGTAGTGATGAGCATCAATTATTCCGAAAGATCGCCAGCGACGGCCTGACGGGTGCTGAACGTGATACCGTGTGTGCTATTGCTAGGTATGTCCTACTCATTCAAGGCCCAAAGAAGGACCGTTAAGCCTGATATCTTCTCATCATGAGCTTGAAATGCAACGACCATGAAAGTAAAGCCTTTCCTCAATGAATAAAGCGTGTAGCCCCGCTTCCAATCATGGTACGCTATTGAGGAAGACTGGTGCCGGAGTGTCGGCGCATGTTGAAGCAGTGATTAGCTGCTGCCACGAAAGATAATCAGTGTAGATCACTCAATGGGTATGGAAGGAGCAGGAAGGAGCAGGAAGGAGCAGGAAGGAGCACCATGATGTGTTGCAAGTCACGCTCACAAGATATACGTCGCGTGTGGTGAATGCGTGAATGCGTGAAGCATGTTGCCGCTAGGCGGAAGTCCGTGCACTTCTCAAGGCTTCCAATCTGCGTCATACCCGTGAATCTATCTTCGGCCTGCGACTCACTTCTCTGCGCGCTCTATCTCTAAGTCACGACCATCTTCGGGTCCCTTCTTATCGCCTCTACCTTCCCTCGCATTCGACTCTTTCTTCAAGCGCCCCACTAACTTCAAAGCATCACCTCAACCCAATAGTCTCCAACAAGGCAAAGACATACAACCGCAACAATGAGCACCGGTGCCAAGAAGCGCATCATGAAGGCAAGTCTTGCGCACAATGTCTATTGCAAGCAGAGAGCTAACACCACAGCAGGAGTACAAGGAGTGCATGGCTGACACGCCTGCGGGCATGAAAATCATGTTCGACGAGCAGAACATGACCAAGTGGGAGGTCCTCATGGACGGTCCGGATCAGTCGGTCTATGCCGTATGTGTCGCTTTTCTAGAGCCATCGCACACTTACCAACGTCATCTAGGGCGGACACTTCAAGCTCGAGATCACATTCCCCACCGAATATCCCTTCAAGCCGCCGGTCGTGAGCTTCCGGACCAAGATCTACCACCCCAACGTCAGTAACGATGACAAGGGCTCCATGTGTTTAGGCCTGCTCCGCGCAGACGAGTGGAAGCCGCCAAACAAGGTCGTCTCTGTCCTGCGCCTCATTCAGACGCTCCTCATCGAGCCCAACCCAGACGACGCCATCGAGCCCTCCATCGCCAACGAGTACCGCGAGAACCGTGCTGGGTTTGAGAAGAGCGCAAAGGACTGGGTCAAGCGCTATGCAAAGTAGAGAATTCGGACATGGTGGAGACGTGGTTGTCGTGGTGGCTTTGTCATGGAGACATGTTTTTAGTCTTTGCATTATTCACGGCGTCCGGCGAGACTTTCATGCAGTTGGTTCTTTTCCACTCTGGCAGACAGGGAAGCAGCGTGTATATGGCAGGTAGAATTTGTGGTTTTCGTGGCAGAGTCAGTCAGCCATTCGGGCAAGATTAGTGCTCGGATAGGGAAATGAAATGAGAATGCCCAATATGTCGTCATGTGCAAATTTACTTTGGGCTGTGCGTGGGGAACAGGACACGGAACGGGCGAAAAAGCAGGCAACATTCAGGAGCAGCCAAGAGCGATCTCGATGAAGGTGTCCTGGCCCGGTGCGGGATGCTGCTCGGTGGATCGTGAGCTGCGAGGCGAGCGGCGAGCGCATCACTGATGATGCTAATCAAACGAGTCAGATGGGTCGATGTTTTGACAACAATGCACGCGAGCACGTTCAGCGAGGCTGCAGCACCTGCTCCGTGGGCCAATATACTCATTCCGACAAACTTCCAAGGTGTCGTCTAGAAGCTGCCTGTAATTCCTGCAGTCTCTCTCAAAAGTGGCCAATGAAGGCGCTCGGAGGAGACGCCAGCCCTATGCGCCCGTGGTCTGCCCTGTCACTCAACGTGCGCTAATCGTGGTGATTTCCGCAAATGGACTGCAGCGCGTCAAGTTCGCGATGTCTTTGGTACATGGTACATAGCCACGCAGCGCTTATGCATCCATGACCCGACAAAGGAAGCGTTTCACCTTTCCTGTCTTGCAGAGCGTCACGACGTTAAGGATCCACATTTCGTTGGGGATGAGATGAGGCTTGCCGCTTAGCCTTGAACCGTGCAACTTTGTGAACAACACCTCGTCCTCGTCTTCGTCCTCACCACGTCCGTCGCCTCCGCCAATTCGCACCTCACGCCCGTCTGGACATTCACTCATTCACGGGGGCACACCTGGCCCGACGCTCCTTATTCTTCGCTCTTCATTGGCCCACTGCCCGATCGATCCTCGGGTTTCACCACACCCTGCAGCTTGCACTGGTTTCGAGCCGCTGCGCCAGAGCCCTCGAGGTGCACATTTGCACATTCGCTCCACACGCCCGAGAATGTTACCGCGACAAAACTCCTCACCCACGCACGTCGTTTACCCAGTCGAATGAGCTGCATCGGGCTCCCTCCACGCTCTCACCAGCCACCACGGCGCCATGGTCGACGCTCTTGCCCGCAATGGCAACACCCCGGCCACCATCAGAGGCGATCCCGCCATATACCCGGGGACAGCCTTTCACTCGAAGCCATCGTTCGAGGCCTACGCCACAGGCGACTTCACACCACCAGCCAGTCCGCAGCCACAGCTGCCGTACGCCGCGAAGAGAGGCTTCGGCTCGGGTCGATCCAGGCAGCCCGCGGCGTTGCAGATGGACACAGCAGCCACTTCCGTGTGCGACACACCATCATACAGCCCTTCCTCGACTCATAGCCCGACTCTCCCGCCCATTGGCCTCCCCTCGCCGAAATATCCTCCGCGTCAGCGTGCGCCTTCTCTCCTTCGACATGCCGCAGTCCCTTCACCTGTCCACCCGACTAACCCTCACCCGCGGTCGGAGCCATTCTCATACTCACCCATAATGGCGCCAGCAATGGCGCGGCAGGGCAGCGGACCGGGCTCGCCAGATCTTCGCGCCATCTACAACCCTCTCGCAAGCAACCCTGTGCACTCAACTGGCCCCGACTGGGACTCCTCGACGGAAGACATCCCAAGCAGAATCTCCCCACAGAGGACCCGCGGGATGACTAGCTCTTCGCAACCACCTTTACACGCCAACCCTCCGTTGCGTTCCGTCACTTCTATACCCGACTACGGTCAATTCCGCGGCAACGACAGAGCGAATCTTTCTGGGACCTACAAACCTAACAGGGGTGTTCCGAACTGGTCTCATAAAGACTACTACCCTATGCCGCCTCGACAGTTGCGCGGCGAAGAGCCCCGTGCAAGCTTCAGATCAGCCTGGACCAATGGCTCTTCAAGCTTGTTAGAGACGAGTGGCACGGAGAGGAGCAGTGTAGTGACCGCACGCAGCTCAGTTGTCAGTGAGCGCCAAACGAGCATCTACTCACGGGATCCGTCAACAGACCGATTGCGAGATCGTGACGACTCACCAGAAACAATACAGACATCCGAGGCGCCAGACGACGATTACAGCACAGATGCCGTCGACGATGTCATCAATGCCTATTATTACGACGACGATGACGATGATGGCAGGGACGACGGAGCGTCTTCCGAACGAGGTGCATCTTCACGACTAAGCTCCTCGCCTACACCGCTGGACTCTGAGCCTCCAGAACTGTCGCAAACACCGTCTCGCGACATAAGCTCCCTAAGCTCATTTCACTCTTCTGATCGCCTCAAGGATTGGGACGAGCAGCCGGCCACCTACCTGCCAGATTACACTGATGGCAATGCTGAGCAGCTTGATCCATCGGCGCATCCGCTACCTCTGAGTCCATTATCTGCCACCGATTGTCCGGATACTCCCGGTTGGAACGAGACGAAGTTTCCTATTGTGGGTCCAACAGAAGGAAATGGCCCGACGAGCAATCCCTCGGTACCTTTACAGATGGGCACACTGCACCTGCAACCCGATCTAGTCGATGCCGAAAGCCAAGCAAAGCAGCCGACCCACAAGCGATCAAATACCATACAACGGTCCAGCGAGGAGCTGCCTCGACGAGTGTCTGTATCAGTACAGACTTTGGCTTTTGGTGCTCCCAGTAGTAATGCCCGTCTCAACCAGCTTCCGCACGTGGCACCTCGTACGCATGACCGGAAGCTCTCTCACTCGCAAATGACAAACATCCAGCGTGACATCACCAAATTACCGCAATTGCCAACAACCAAGGCCCGGCTGTCTCGTCACGATTGGGCCGAGATCCAGGCTTACTCCAAGAGACACAGCAAGAGGCCAAGTGCGTCAAGGACACTGTCTAGCGATTCCATCATCAGCAGAGACGGCCTGCAATCTCCTCCGCTGAAGAAGTCTGAGCCACTGCCCGAGCTGGACGAGGATGAGACGATCCCGCGTCGAGCGTCGACAAGTGTGTATGACCGGAGGAGTGCTTTGTTCAACCTAGGCATGATCGCTTCAGGTACTACGACGAGTGCCAGCGCGACGGCAGGTCGCTTAGCTAGCCCAACAACTCCGTCTCCACGGACAAACAAAGGGGCGCCCCAAGTGCGCAAGGCTGCTGCACCTGCAGAGAGGGATCGTTACGGCTTCAAGAAGGCGACCGACAAGATCAACGTTCAGCAATACAACACGTGGGCCTCGAAATACGAAGAGCACATCTCTCGGAGGAGGAACAAGTGGATTGCCTTGATGACCAAGCAGGGATTGCCCACCACAGACCCCATTAAATTCCCCGACATGTGCGAGAAGGTTAAGCGCTACGCACGCAAGGGCTATCCTCCCGAATGGCGAGGAGCTATGTGGTGGTACTACTCTGGCGGCCAGCATACACTCGCACAGAAGAACATGACAGGCCTCTACAAGACTTTGGTGGCGCGTGTGAAGCGGGATGAGCTCAACAAGGATGACAAGGATGCGATTGAGCGTGACCTTGACCGGACGTTTCCTGACAACATCCATTTCCGACCAGAGCTGGCGACAGATCTGCTAGATGGAGAGTCTGATGACGAGCCACAGCTTATCCAGGACTTGCGAGAGGTTCTCTCATGCTTCGCTCTGAACAACCCCAACATCGGCTATTGCCAGTCCCTCAACTTCATCGCTGGCCTCTTGCTCCTATTTTTGAAGCAGGACAAAGAGAAAGCTTTCGTCATGCTCACCATCATCACACAGAACCATCTGCCAGGCGCCCACGCACGCAGTCTCGCGAATACGGAGGTCAACGTCCTCATGATGCTTATCAAAGACTACCTACCGAAAGTCTGGGCGTCCATCAACGACACGGATCTCATCAACAGTGGCGCCGGCTCCAATGCCCATCCCAACTCCAAGTTCCAGCGCCAACCCACCGTCGCCCTCTCTTGCACTTCTTGGTTCATGAGCATCTTCGTGGGTGTCCTTCCCATCGAGACCGTTCTCCGAGTCTGGGACTCTTTCTTATACGAAGGCCCGCGCGCCCTGTACCGCTACGCACTTGCCATCTTCAAGCTCAGTGAGCCCGAGATTCGCAAGTATCGACCAATTGATCCCGAGATCTTCATGATCGTGCAGAACCAGCCGCGCACATGTCTGGACCCGAACATCCTGCACGAACTAGCGTTTGTGAAGAAAGGCTTCGGCAATCTCTCGCAGAGCGTCATCGATCAGAAGAGACTGTTCTGGCGCGATCAGAACAGAATCGCACATCAGACATCTGTACGGAGTAGTCGCGGAAACAACCTCTTGCATACGTCCACCGAAGGTCCGGAAAACGACGGCACCAAGAGAGCTCTGAACGGCCTCGGGCTGAGACGCCGCGCCTCGCGGAAGTTTAGAAGAATGAGGACTTAGAGCAGCCTCGACACCGCCTCGAACATACCCATTTTTACTTTGTTTTCACATGCATAGCGGGCGACGGATTTTTTGTTTTCCTTTCTTCTCTATATACACCCGCGACGGAGTACAAAAAGCTGGGGCTTCTGATCTTCTAATGTATGATAGTTACTATATACCCCGTTTGTGTGGGCGGACGATGGCATGGGATGGGATGCGTAGAAGTGGAGGTTAGATATCGTACGCGATCTGCGCGAGCAGCAATTCTTCGCGCGTGTCGGGTTAATGATCATGCACTTGTTATGACCCTGCATGGTATTTTCCTCTCTTCCTCTCTGCAATGCTTGCTGTGAGACACTGAAGATCACAGCTTCGAACACTGAAAGAAATCGTCCTGCGTATAAAAAACATCTAAGTATATCAAACTCAGATTCGGAAACATCTGCTCTACCACGCACAACAACTTCACTGTTCTACTTTCCCCCCACGAAAAACAAAAGCTCAATGAACTTCACTAAGCTGTCTGCTTACTCACACACTGTCCATCACATCCTTCCTCCTCTAGCTACGAACCACCACTCACTACCCCATCGCAGACATATACAATCGCCCGATCCCTCCAAAAACACTACCTGTACATCAAACAAATGAACACGAAGCACCCAGCCAGATCGTCGATCAGCAGGCGCAGGCGCAGGTATGCTGATGAGTAACCTGTTATAACTTATGCCACGTTACGTGCGGGGCCTGCAAGGTTCAGGTATGTTCTTACTCATCAGCTGAAATAAGTACGATCGCGATCGCGATTGCGCCACGCGGTGGGATGCAGGCACGGGTTTCGGATGAAGGGATGATACGATGACTGTTCGCGCGAACAGTCTATGTGCATGATACGATGCGTCTCGACGTGCGTGTACCTGCTGCAGGCTGCGTGGATTATCGCCACCTCCTTTCAGGAAGGGCTACATGGGCTTGGGCTATGCAATTGCCATGTTTACTCGAAGAGATCTGTGATGTTACGAGCATCGGGGGATAGATTGGGTGTATCAGCCCCCTGGATATCTCACTAAGCACCGCTTAGGTAATGGGCGCCTGGCGGGTTTGACGAATCGAAGTTGTGGGAGTCGTGGCATAGGAAGCCATTTGGCAGGGTGTGAATTCAGGCACTGGAACATGGAACGTATTAATCTCCAATGAAGCGGCTTTATCATTCTGATCTCTTGTTCATACAGAAGTTTGCATGAAAGAGAGAACATTGGGAGAACGTAACGAGGTGCCCAGATCTCTTGTGTCAACGTTCCAGGACACAACGTACACCAAAGCTGTTGAATCGAATGATACCAACCCCCCATACAACATCCCACTGGCCGTCTTTCGAAACAGCACATGCGTGAAGCACACGCAAAACAGAGAACACATGTGGTATCCATCAACTCCAAACGCCTTGTTACATGTGTAAACACCACGCCCGAGCCGTAGACAAGCAACGGACGAATATGCATGACATCGTAGAAACATAGGAGTAGGACATCAGAGCAGACTAGGGAAGCAACAAGAAAGCCGAAAAAACTCCGTCGGCCGTTGGATGTCACGCAGCTTGTTTATTTGCATGGCGCATCTCGTCCACAAACGCGTCGTAGTCGCCAGAAGAAGCCGAGCCTACTAAGGTAAGCCGTGTGTCGATTGACCGGCTGCTTGTTCATAAGCATTCGGATTCGGGTATGTGGCAGGTGGTGGTGAAGGGAGCTGCTGACCTTGCGGTGATTCGGCTGTCTTCTGGCGCTTCTCCGCGTAGTCGTACGGGCCTTCTGAGTTGGGATGTTTGCCATGGTGGGCAGAGGGACCATGCTGCGCGGCAGCAGCAGCTTGCGCCGCCATCTGTAGCTCGCCAATCTGCCGCTCTGAGAGTCCGCCATTGTTGTTGTTGCTTGGGCTTGACTGTGGCTGCGGCTGCGGTTCGGCCTGGTGTTGCGGTGGTTGAGGCTGCTGTTGGTTCAAACTGGCAGGCTCGGTATGTGGGCGGTTGAGGTCGACACCAGCGGGCGCCGGTGGGATCTCGCCCTGGGTCTCGAGTAGACGCGACTGCAAGTTGATGATGTAGTCGCGCAGCTGGTAGTTCTCTGTCTGAAGGGTCTTGTATAGCTCGCACAGCTGCTCGAACTCCTTGACCTGGTCCTTGAGTTGCTTGATGTATTCTTCCTTGCGCTGGCGGAAGGCGCGCTGGGAGGGTCAGTATAGATAGAAAGCACGCGCATAGCAAACATACCTGAGCAGCCCGGTTCTGTGCGGCGCGCTTGGAGGTGGACAGCTCTCTCCGGCCCTTTGAGCGCCCCCCATCGCTCGTGTTGCCGTCGTCGAGTGCGCCTTGACTCATCTGGTAGGCCTGGCCTGCGATGGCAGGGTCAATGGCATGTGGTGGGCCTTGGGTGGGAGAGTGGGAGTGGGAGTGCTGCTGCTGTTGCTGCTGCTGCTGCTGCAAGGGCGAGGTGCTTGGCTGACCAGCACCGGCAGCGAGCAGATGCTCTCTTAAGCCTGCATCGCGAGACATGTTAGTAAGCGGCAGGAGGTCGGGCGGGTGGGGGAGCAGACTAACTCATCTCGATGGTAGGCTTGTTATGCTCCTGATTGGGAATGTCAGCGAAATGGAGAGCCTGAAACCGCTGTCAGCACAGCTTACCTGAGCGGCCGCCTGCTGCATGTTATTATACCCAGAGTCGCTGCGGATCGAGGGATACAGCGTTCGGCTCATTCAATACTGTTTCGGACGAGCGAACCGCGAAGGCTGCAGTGGCGCTGCTTAGACAGCAGTGCGCGATTTGGGACGATTGAGGCTGGCTACGTCCCGGCTGGCGCGGATACGAGGCTGGAATGCGCTTGATGGGAGACTCTGTATACCTTCGCACGTGCGTGTTTCTTGGTGGAGATGCGTGTTAGTCAGGGCGGTGGTGGTGGTGGTGGTGACGTCGTGCAGCGCTGGTTCCTGAGGATGTTGCGACTGCGCAGAGTGCACTGCGGTGCATGGCCCGTCAGCGTCATCGCGTCGAGTGCCAAGATAGGCGTCGCAGTTATTGTTGCGATATCCAGCAGCGTTGTTGCGGGCGCTCGCAAGACGGGCGGGGAGGGCAGCTTGCTTACCTGAGCTTCACGATGCTGTTGGTGGGAAAGGCGATTACGCAGCAGTGACTAATGAAGGGTTGGGCGGAGGCAGGACATCTTAAGTACTGCCGCGCAAGATCCCTTCGGCTTCGGGAAGCGCCCCTTCAACACCCACCCCCAGGCCCATCACTCGCATCACTCACCCATTACTCCCACCAGATCAGCTCGGTCAAACCTCGCTCGCCTTCCGAAACCATGCACGCGTCGTTGTTGACATGACGCCCTGCTTGTGCATTTGCTCAAATTGGCAACAAGCCGATGCTCGCAATCGTGTCCGCTGCGGGGCTGACTAATGCCGCCCAAACCAAGTCCATTGTCGAGTGCTGATTACAAGCACGGAAGAGATACCTCTCCGCATCCGCCGCTCCCGCATCTCTCGAGCTAGACATTGTGTACATCGATGATCGATGACCGATATGCCTCGCGGATTTTGCCAGTGTCTAGTAGCGAGTTCACGGACCTCTCTGGCCACCCCTGGGAGAGTAGTAGCAGCTCAATTTAATGCCATAATTACAAGGCCAGACATCAAATTCTATGCCACAGTAATCAGGTGCAGTGTCGCACAGCAGCGCTTGATGTCTTTGATGCCGTGACCGCAATGCCTAAAGAAGCACCGGTGGCTAGGCAGTCTGACATCTCGCGATCGGACGCCTGATCTGCATGTCTACACCTTTACTCGACAACGGCTTTTGTACCACCTACTCTATGCTTGCTTGCAGAGCGTCGATATCTTTGGAACAAAACTTGCCATACATTGGTTGCTCCTACCTATCTCGTCCTGGCGCACTAGCTTGAACGTGGCTCAAAGCTAATGTATACTTTCTAAATCACAGAACGCCGCCCGAACATCGACACCGCAGTACACCGTAGCACTCCGACTACTATGACCCGCTTCCTACGCCTAGTACATGATCTCCCGTAAGTCTTGTCCCCTGCAGGCGGCAAAGCGGATCTGCAAGCCTCTCCCACATGCCGGGCCTTACGGTGGCCTGGCTTACCTCAGAGTGTACTTTAGTAACACGTAAACAGGAAATACAACATACTTGCTAGCTTTCCAGATCAGTACCTGTGTCGTACGAGGCTGACTTCTGCGATTGCGTTCCAGTTGCATCGGCCGGTGCGTCAAGCGGCGCAGCCAACACCATGCACCAAGCGGTGCTATGTTTCTCAAATAGCCCCCGATACGCACGCAAAGGAGACTGCCAATGAAGAGACACAAATTGATGGGATCTTGTTCTCTGCCGGTCAGCCGAGTGAGCTACCTGAACGAGCATCAAGGCTTCTGTCTGCGTGGCAGATCTCACCATCCAAGAAGGGAATCAGTCGAAAATTTACATTCTCATCGTTCACTAAGGCCTGGAAGTTCATGAGCCTCGTTGCAGAGGAATGCAAGGCCAAAAAGCATCATCCCTCGTGGTCCAACTTGTACAACGAAGTGTCCATCGAATGGACCACGCACAAGCCCGAGGGGCTCAGTATCAAGGACGTCGAAATGGCCGAATTCTGTGACCTGACCGCGACCGAGATCGGTCTCAAAGGCTGAGTCAGATCACATCAAGAGAGAAAGTTGTTAGACATTGCGACAGTCCATAACTCACACCTTATTGACTTTGCCTATCCGAGACTCGCTTGAACAGGTATATTAGTCAGCTCGGCTACTTGAAGTAAAGCTGACGGCCTCGCAAGACTAGTAGGAGTGGAGGCAGGGGAATTGTTTCACAGCTTAAGGCCGAACTCGCGGACATATCGCATCGGACAGGTACCGAGTGCTCCAATGTCCACGCCGCGCCTTTCACCTCAACCCAGGCGTACGCTAAGAGATCACCAGGATCTGACATGTTACCTATCCGGACCTGCCGGCATATACAGCCGTTGATTTTACACTCGGAAACACTCGTACTAGACTAATGCACGCCTCGCAAATATAAACCTGTTCGACGAAAACGGATTTGCACGAGCGTGAACACTATACTTCACCAATGATGACTGCATCGCAGATTGCCAAGGTCTCTGCACTGTGACCAAGCATTCTTCCATCCTGCCGCTCCAGGACGTCGAAGCGAAAGCGGCACAACATGCACTTCCCAACATCACGTCGTGGCATCAGTATGGCAGTGTAGCCTCATGTACACACGCGTACCTACCAAAAAAGGAAAGAGGCCGAAAACCCTATCAGCCTTTGCATGTGCTATGATCACTATTCACAACATGAATTGGCCACCAATACCAATTCTCACCTCCTCATCTGCTGACGCAAGCAAATTTCGACAACGCTACTCAACTCACCAACGAGCATCGTAGAATATGTACACCATCGCAGTCGGAGCACAAAACACTCTGGGGAAATAGCGCCCGACTCTCGTGATCAAAGGTCCGATTCGTACTTAGCGCTTGGTAAGCTGCGCAATCTCCACGTCTCTTGGACTCCGCACACCACTGACCACATTCTTGCATGTATTCTGTAGTCTACTAATTAGACTACACATGATCTGGAGATGTGCATCATCGCGCGATCGATACCACAACTTGGTAGCTCCACCCCAATCACTCTACCGCTTGAACGACGGTGTGTGCCTCTTACTCAGCGCTTGTTCAGGAATATTTTGGGTGTGAAATGTATCGCAACTTCGATGTCCCACAAAAGTCGAGTCTGATATATTGCTTCTTGTGAACTTCATGGCACGCTGTCGCTATTGGATACACACATGTTCTCTTAACAACGTATTGGTGACCGGGTTACATAAGCGATCGATGGCGAAGTTCCGCAAATGCTTGCCCGTGAACATTGCGAGAGCTGGATGTAGTGTTACTGCAACACAAAGTTCGATCAGTCATCACAGTTCCGCCGTTGTGTCTGCGTTACGCGCCAGTCACTGCCGTTGAGCACTGGATATCATAAACTAAACATCGGAATCTGCGAACTTTAATCGAGGAGCATGGTGAGAGAAAATAATGGTCCACCATGTATAGTACCAAGGTGTGCACGAGTCTGAACCATAGGCGTCATTTACTAGTGAGGTCTACCTCTGGTGACCATTTGGTTCCGATCTCGAACTCGCCATCGGCCCCCAAAAACTCCTAAGTACGCGACTTCGGAAAACATCATTCCTACTCCGTCTTCCGGCTCAACCCGTCCCCTCTCTACTTCACACACTCCCCATTCTCACACCCAAACCTCATCATCCCATAACACCACATCAAACGCTCATTAACCTGCCCCTTCCCATGTTCCTGATGCTTACTCTTCTTGCCCTTCGCCTTATTCATCTTCTCATTACTGCACGCCGCACCGGAACCCATAGCCCTTGCACGTCGTGTCCTCTGGGAACGGCGGGTCCGGGAAGTTCGCCTCGTTGATGAGTGACTCCGCGAGTCCGGGCAGGGCGGTCTTGGGCGAGAGGACGGGGCCGGGGAGGCGCGAGAAGTCTTCGGGCAGCATCATGGTGATGTTGGAGGGGGGCAAGGCGTAGAAGGTGGCGATGATGAGGTCTGCTGCGTCGTCGTTGACGTAGGACGGGTATTTGGAGTCATTCTGGGCGAGGGCGGAGAGCGCGAGGGTCGCGGTGGTGAGGAGGGTGGAGAGATGCATTGTGCTAGGGCAAGTTAGAGTGGAGTCGTACAGATGGGAAAGGAAGAGGTACGTTGGGTAGTTGAGTGTAGGATTTGGACGGTTGGTTGGTATACTGAACAAGGGGTGTACGGGGAGTTGAGTAGGCTGTTTGATCGTGATTGAGGAATGAACGAGTCCGAGCTGGGTTTTTATATATAAGTGGTGGTTATTCTGGTAACTCCATGACGCCCTTACTGCGCGAAACCATGGTTGTTGAGAAATGTCTTTCTGGTTCAGTTGACCCATAACGGCACGGTGAGCTTTCCGCATTCGCTTCAAAAGAATTCGTAAACTTGAACATTGTGGTAGACTAGGCTAAAAAATGCAAAAGCACGTCGGATCCAAACGAAACGCCGGTATACACAAGTCCATCCAACCACCCTATACAATATCCCCATCTTCTTCGTCCGGCTTCATACTGGCCCGCCTTTCCGGCAAGCCCACACCCAAAACGCCAGCGACAGTCCTCGTTATACTAGTAACGGGCCAGATATTCTACTCCTGTTCCCGTTTCACAGCTGCGTTCCCACCCATGCGCTCAATGTTGCTCAGCAACCTGCTCTTGCTGGCACCGCCACTCGTACTACGGTTCAGCTGCGCCGGACCACCAAAACCAAACCCACCAGGGGCACGGATACCAGATGGCTTGGGACGTTCGTTCATGGCACCAAGGCGGTCGCCCATGCCGCTGCCAGGACGGTCGTTGCCGAGTGCGGAGCCGGGACGCGGTGCAGAGTTGCCGGCAAGGAAGCCCGTGTTGCGCATTGTGTGGTCGCCTTGCGCTTCCCGCTTCGGAGCTGCTGGCGGTGCTGAGCCTATCTGCGAGCGGCGGAAATCTTCTTGCTGCAGCTCCTCCATCTTTTCGCCGCACATTGAGAGCATCTGCTCTGCTGCAGCGACCAGCTCGCCCTTTTCGACGCGCTCGGCTTCGAGATCGACGAGAAGAGAATCATTTGACTGGCGAAGAGAAAGGAGCTCGGATTGTAGGCCGGCGAGCTTGGCTTTAAGGTTTTCGATCTCGGCGCGTTGTGATTCGAGTTGCTGAACGTCAGCAGCACTTGACGTAGTCGATGTGTGAGACTCTGTCTTGACGGTTTCCCCACCCGGCAAAATCTTGCTGAATGTGTTGTCTCGCTTCTTTTCCGCCTCCTCTAATTGACGCTCGAGACGAATGATCTGCACACGCAGCTCTTTGCAGCGCTCGTCCGCCTTCTTCTGGTAGTTGTCTTTGAGAGCCTTGATCTTCTTCTCGTGTTTTGCCTTGTACGCAGAGTGCAGATCCCGAGCGACCTCGTTGACCTTCTCTGCGATCGCAGTCTGGCATTCCAGCTCTGAGTAGATTTTTTTGTTGTCCTCTCCATCATCGTTATTGATGAATGTGGTCATGTCGACGTTCTTACTTTCAGCCTCAATGACCTTTGTCTCAAGCTCTGACGATCGATTTTCGGCGTCATCTGCGCGCTTCTCTGCATCAGCTAAACGAAGAAGTAGTTGTTCGCGCTCGGCGTCGTTCCGCGCCAGTTCTGACTGCACATCTCCTAGGAGACTCTGTACCTCCTCGCCCTTCTTCTTCCAGTCGATCATCTGGGCCTCGGCGTACTCACGAGCTGAGCGCTCATCTCTGACGGTCTCATGCGCTTCACCAACTCGTCGCTCAGCATCTGCGACTGCCTTGGCCAGAGAATCTACTTCAGCCTCTTTCCCAGACAAGCTGGCGGAGAGAGATGAGATCTGAGATTGGAATTGCGACTTGACAGACTCCATCTCGCGAATGGTCACGGTAGGCAACGACCGCGGCGTTGGCGGAGGAGGCAGCTCAAAGTCAAGGAGGTTCATCATCTGGCGGCTCTGGCTGGGTGTGGACGGGACGTAAGATGCGCCCTTCGCAGGCGACCGTTGATTTTGGTAGTATGAACGGAGATCAGGTTGCGTGCTCGACTTCGTAGGCGAGGAGCGGCCGCGAGCAGGAGAGGTACGTCTGGATTGCGAGAAGCACTGGATCTGCTCAGTGAAGTCGAGCAGCAAGTTTGTGGTGTCATTCTCTTTGTACGATCGTCGAGGTGTCGGCGAAGGCGTACGCCCGGTGCGGCGGATTGTGGAAGGAGTCATTTGCGCGCGTGCGCGAGGGGTCGCCTTCTTGCATGTTAGCGAGTACTTCTGGGTTGTAGTCGATCGGCTACTCACATCTACTGTTGCATCCCTGGCTGGACTCTGTCTAAGAGAAGCAAACTTGGTCATATCGATCCCAGGCATCTCCGAGAACATGCTGAAGCCGGTGTCGTCGATGTCGCCGGACGTGAGCTCCGGCCCATCGGGATTGTACTCGGCGTTGTCCATGTCAAGATCCAGTACGTCATTGCTCTCGATATGCTCTTGCTTCGCAACCGTCTCCTGCCTTTCGTCGCGCCCCTCGTCCATGAACTCCATGGCAACCGTCGGGCCTTCGTTCTCGCGCAACATCGTCTCCTGGACAGACGGTGACATGCTCTTGCGCGAATGACTGCTCAATGCAGATGCTGGTCGCTCCTGCTTGACTGGCGAGCTTTTCCTCGGGCTTCCATTCCTCGCCGCCTCTTCGAAATCGCCCAGCAAGTTTTTGACTGGCGACATCTTCATTGGGCTTTCGCGCTCCTTCAATCCCAGCTTCTTCTCCGGCGAGACCTTGAACGCCAATTGCTGTACATCTTGAAACTCGTAGATAGGCTTCATGGGCGTAGGCGCAGCGTCGGGCGCGATGTTCTCCTGGTCGTCAAGATGCATTACGAACGGTGAAGACGGCGGGTCGTGAAATGTCATATCCATGTCATCGTCGGTGTATACGGAAGTTGAGCCCGCGCTGGGCTTCTCGGCTGAGAGTGTCGACATGTTGGTTATGCTGTTCGAGGGTCGTGTCGTGGGGTAGACTGCATGTGCCTGCGGTCTGTGGTGGATAGACATGTTTTGTGGCCCGAGCTTGTTTGTCAACATTGGTCGTCATTTCCTCTTCGGGACTACTGCCGATCACAGATCATAGTAGATCAGCATTCACTTGTCAATTGTTCGTGCTAGCCAACTCGTATGCTCTATGCTCTGCCAACAACAGTCCTTTACAGCATGCACTTACTCTACATATCTACTTGTTGCACTTCTCTACAACTCATCATGCGCCGGCGCAGCCTTTTGAACCTCAACACCGCACACCGCCGGCGTCCCAACCTCCATGCGATACACGCACTTCTCTTCCTCGACAATCTTCCAAATCTCGTCCTTCTCCGCGCATGCCAGTACGACCATCGTGCTCCTGTTCGGCCCATTCCAGCAGTGCTGCCCGTTCTCGTACTTCAACGTGATGCGCTCGCCGCTGCCCAAACCCTTGCCGTCAGCGGGCAATTCCTCGTCCACGGTGACACTCCCAATGCTGACGAAGTTGCCCATGCCAGTGTGACCACCGCCTTTCTTGGACTTCTGTGTCGTACGAGACAAGAAGCAGTGCTCGTATGTATATTCACCAGAGTCCTTTTCTACGCATGTGTCTTTCAACGCGCGGAAAATGGCGTCTGGGCCGTATTCTTTCGTGAGGTCTTCCTCGTGTTTGGTCAACTCAGACTTGCTGTTATCGAGGTCACTTTTGGCGGAGTCGCGTTGAGACCTTGCATCGGTCACGGCTTTGGATTCGGTGGCATCTTGGCCGCTGGAGGGGTCGGCGAGAATGCCATTTTCGATAAGCATAACGCGGAGGTCTCGCAGTTTTGTGTCAACCCAGCTGCGGACGGGGGTGGGTAGGTACTCTTCGAATTTGTAGACTGTGAACGAGATTAGCAAAGGGTGAAGATGGATACGGGTTGATGGTGGTAACTTACGAACTTCGATATCTGACTCCTCGCCTGTCGCCTCGAATTCCTCCCACTTGATGGCGCTTTCGGAGTCTGGTTTCAGAATCTCCTCCAGATCACGATCGAGCGCCTCGTTGTGTCCAGGGCGGTCTTGAGCTGCATAGTTCTCCCATGATTGGACTGCGCGCTTCACACCCTCGTCGTTGAAGTTGGGATTGTACTCCTCCTTGAAGCGCTTGAGCATGGCTTCCAGCTCGTCGACTCTGGACTTCGCAGTGTCCCTCTCCGTCCGCAACCGGTTGACATTCTCAGTCAGTTCTTCAATCCTGCCCTTCGCCAGACTCGACAACACTGTGACCTTTCCACCCTTACCCGCGCCCTTAACGACCTTGCCCTTTTCTGCTCGCTCAATCTCAGCCAAACTCTTCTCTGACTGCTCCACCTTGAGTGTCTGCGCTTCGACCTGTGTCTTGAGTGTCGTGATGCGGTCCTCGACTTCCTTCCGTAACCGTGCTGCCTCAGCAATCAGGTCTCTCCTTCGCTGTCTGGCAGCATTCAGACTCTTCTGGCGTATCTCGTCCTGCTTCCTCCACTCCTTGCCAATCCTCACACACTGATCATCACACTTGACACCTCCCACGCCTTCATATTCATCGCTTCCATCGCAGCACAGCTCGTAGTCGCATACGCCGTCGTTCACATTGGTGAAGGGGATATAGTTTGGTATATGGCCCTTGTTTTTGCAATAAAAGCCCGGTAGGGCAAGCGAGTTGTTGTTGCCAGCCTTACCTCGCGAAGGCTGTGGTGGAGAGAGGGGCGAGATATAAGAGCAGGCGGCGGTGCCAGGTTCGTCTGAGCCGTCGGGACAGTCGCAGTAGTCGTCGTTCACCCGTGTAATTGGTACTGTGATACTTGGGTTCGAGATACACATAAATGTTTCTGGGTTCTTGTAGTATTTGGCAACTACAATTCCTTCTTGTCAGCAAGCTCGTCGAAGCTCTGGCGGGTGCGACATACACTCCGGGCTCACACCTCGCGGCCGAGAGGGCTCTGAGGCGGCATTTACGGTGCTGGCGAGCACCGGTAGTAGTAGGGCGATCGATGACACGTGCTGTCTGCCCATTTTGATATATATTGAGAGCAATTGAAGCTCAGGACGTTGAGATGGCTGTTCGAACAGATGGCGGTTTCGTGGACCCTTGAGCTACTGGCCAATCACAGCCGGGAGTGGGGCTTGGCCGTCTCAACCCTCCTTCACCTTCCGCTCTGCTCATGCAAAGCCAACACCAACGCTATTTACGTACAGGTAACACTACATCACACCATTTTCATCTGGAGACATGGTTAGAGATATCTGGCGTGTTTGTAGCCATGGGAAGACACGCTCATATGCGCATTCCCTCCACTTCTCCCAAACCTCCATCATGGCGACAACACACAAGAATCGGCCTAGTCGCAGACCATGCTCCATACCATGCCGATCTTTCGAGCTCGAGTGTTCTCATTGATTAACACCCATTGCAGTCGCCTGCTCACCGACCACGCTGAGGTCAAGTACGTCGGTTCATGCAAGCTTGCGCACCAACAAACGGTCTCCATTGGCAGCATTGCCCAACATGTGCCAACGCCAAATCTGGAAAGAAAGGACATAGGGCCAGAGCCAGCCGATGGTACTCAAACTCAATCACATGACAAAGAGATGCGAGTTCCAGATGGCGGTCGATGCTCCCGGTTGCAGCAAACGCTCACTATGCCTCCTCATTGCTCACATTCTGGAGGCGCCAGAGCCGATGCGTGCTCTCCATTATGCATCTGGTTTGTAGCGGACATGTGCGCCGTTTGACTGTTGATTTGGAGCGCAGCATGGGCTATGTGATGAGAGCATTTGATCTCCTTCCTTCGCTGTCCATCACCACATCATACACCATTTTCAACCTATCGATACAGCTGAGTAGCTTCTCAATATAGCTTGCTACGTTGAGGAAGAGTATGACTGGAGTGACGGCTCTCTGGACGATCCTTCTCCGCCATGCCACTCTGTCAACCTTCAGGAGCCACTGATTGCGAAAGTTGATGACGCGAGCGACCTTTTCATCTCCGAGACAACAGATTACCATGAGATACCTGTTGGTTCACCTCTCCCGATTAGTAAGTCTTGTTGAAGCCTTGCCTTCGAGGCTCAGTGTGTCCTGAAGGTCGAACCAGTAGCTAACGCTCACTAGCAGTTGAGATCGGTCAACACGATGTATCTGTACCTTGTCGTGCACAGCGTGCTCAGCTAGGCATTCATCTCAACCGCCGTGAGCCATCCAAAGACGACTACGCCAACTTCGCACTCTATCAAGCCAACCAGAAGGCGTACGAGGCCACTGTCCTCAAGACCTTCGCGGCCCAAGCTCTGCATCCCGACCGTATCGACCACTGCTTCGAGTACCTTGAGGACAACGCCAATCCGCGCGAGGCACTCAAGATGTACTTGAGGTCTATCCTGCAGAATGTCAACAATATGGCCGACAAGATGATCTACAACGCTCACAGCCGGACGGTCAACCTCCTGGCCAACGATGGCAGGGACGGTGTGCCTTTCCTGGACGCCCACGTCTTCAACAAGAAGATGTTCTCTGACTTCTGCCCCGACAACGCCATATCCATCGTCAGTAGGCTGAACGAATCGTGGCATCGTGCCATTCCAGTCCCGGCTATGGTACGTATGTCGACCAAGCAGTATCCCATCGGTGCCGGCAGCTCGCCATTCGAAGAAATCGATGAGGTCGCTGGCAGGATGTTCGAAAATGCCGTCAGTACCTTACTACCAACCGGTCGAGCGACTCAGAACAGGCGGAAAGGTAGGGTATCGTCTCACTCTAGACGGGACGGAATAGGCGTTCAGGGAGGAGGCAACTGGCTAGCCTTCCCGTCGAGCCGAAACGTATGCGAGGCTACTCAGCCCAGACCGACGCAAATTGATGCTAGCCACGAGCCGGAGGCCCGCCAGAACCTGTGCGAAGGTATTCTGACCATTCAACCTATGCCAACGCCAGTCGATCATGGCCACGATGATCGAGCCGACTCACCTATCGGTGGCGATTGGCGCTTACGCCTCGCTCAGCATCATATGCGTATGTTGGCTGCGAAGTATCCTCCGAAGAAAAAGCAACAGGACGTACTTCCACCCAAGAAGAAGCAGAAGACGCGCTCCACGAGCTCTAGCACGGCTAGCACGTTCCGACACACGCGAAAAGTCACATCTCCCGCCAACTCAGCTGCATCAACTGGACCTCATCCCAGTGGATCCACAACGTTTGAGCTGCACCAAGTACTCCCGCCCGAGGCGTACTTCGAACCGCGCGAGCCTGACGAGAAGCCAGCGTGGCGCTGCGGGATTCAGCATGCGATGGGTCACTACTACAACGCAGGCAACCGCAAATCTTGCCCTGGCTGCTTCGTCAACGTCAAAGAGTCGGCCAAGACGAAGCACATGGACTTCTACCTTCCGAATTCCTCACACTATTTCCAGCATGCTGCTGACGCCGTGTACAAACTTAGCAAGCCCTCCAACGAGGTTCGACGATCCAAGCATCTTTCGCACAATAGCATCGCTAAGGAGGCATACTGGGCAGCTATCAACGCTGGGGCAGATGTAGAGGAGGCACGACGAGCCGGTGTTGACGCTGTCGAGGCGTTTTTGCTTTCGCGAGCTCCAAAGGAGCCTACACCACAGCCCACCCCGGAGCCCGAGCCTGATCTTGGCCCTCATCCAAGCGGCTCCGCCACGATGGAGCACGGGCAAGATCTTCCCGAGTGCGCATTTGCCGAAAAGACCGAGCGCCACGAAGAGTACGCCTGGCGCTGTGATCTCAACCACGCCCTTGGCCGATACTACCTCGACGGTGACAAGCGCAGCTGTCCTGGCTGCGGCTCAAACCGTAATAGCGAGAGTAAGCAAGCAGTCATGGACTTTTACATGCCCTTTGGTGTCGTAGTACGGCAAGAGGCACCGGGCTTGTCGGATTGGAAACCTCGCAGGAAAAACACAATGATGCGCTCCAGCTCGAAAGCCACTAAAAATGAGTACTTGACGCATAACCAGACCTGTTCGCGCAAGTATTTCGAAGCCGTTGAGGCTGGGCTGGCGCACGACGAAGCTGTTTCGCACGCAATTCGAGAGCTGGAAGAGGAACTTGAAGCCAAACAGGCTGCAAGTTTGGACGTCGATATGGAGGACACGGAGGACATGGAAGACATGGAGGAGCCTGAAGAACCTTACATCTCTATGAAGAGACCTTTCGTTGAGGAATTGGATGCTGACGACCCCAAGGAGTGTATGTCGCCTGTCGAAGTGGAAGAGGAGGTCAGCCTTGAAAGTATCTCGTCGAGCGACGATGAGGACACATCTGGGTCAGATAGTCAGTGATTTGGTAGGGCTGGCAGAGCTTCCTGTTTATCGTCAAAAGTGTTTCCAAGATCGAAGGCATGGGCTTCACTGTTGTGGGTACGTGCAGGAACTGTGTTTGGATGTCTGAAATCTTTGCATGTCTTCAGGCGAAGCTATCACAGTGTTGTGAGAATTTTCAGGACGTGTTTTTGATTACTGGAATTCTGCGTTGGCATGTTCTCATGCGGTGGTATCATAAGCACAATCATCACTTCACTACTCCCTACTCCCGTTCCGATTCCTTTCCCCCCACCCTCTCGTCATCAGATGTGCTTACACCATGTGCTCGCCGTGTCTGCTGCTAGCAGTCATAGGCTCACCGTGCCTTCCACCACCAATCATGGGCTCGCCGTGCCTGGTGCCAGCGATAGGCTTCCTGTTCACGCGGCTGCTCGTGCTAGCATGGTGCGCGTGGTGTCCAGTACCAGTATGGCCGTCAGGATGAGGCGTCATGGTACCACGAGGACCGTCAGCAGCATCGCCCGGCGCACCACCCCAAGAGCTACCCTCGAGCGTTCCCCAACCGGCCTTGCGCGTGAAGACAGCGTCATGAAAGCCATCGAACGAGCTGGCACCGGCGCCGTAGACGAAGGGCGCGTGGCGCAAGAGCGGGATGTGGTTGAAGCGGAAGTCCCATACAGAGGCATAGACCATGCGGTACGAGCTGAAGGCCATGAGGGTACCAATGACGGCGCCGGCGAGGATGTCGTACCAGTTGTGGTACTCGTCAATCGTCAATGCGCCGCCGATCAAGCAAGCGCCCAACACTGGTGCATAGATGGCGATAAGCTTCCACATTGCTGGGTGGTAGTTGGAGAAAACCTTGAGCTTTGCGTTCAGGTAAAGGTACAGGAAAATGAAGCCAGCGAAGGCAGCGGTTGTGTGACCGGACGGCATGGACTCGAGGCTGTCGTTGATCTCGTTCTTGTCGCCAGTGCAGATGCTGCGGTCGAACATGATCTGGCGGTACCCATTGGCGATGTTGCCAATCTGGCCGTTCTCATTGCCGTTGTATGTGCCACCAACGTCGAGACCTTGAGGGATGACGGGCTTGCAGACGGCAAGGAAGTGAGGGCGAAGACCACCGATAAGCCACTTGATGAAGACCTGAAATACAGCAGCCGAGATGAGCGAGTAGAGCAGGCCGATGGTGGCGTTGTTGACATCCCAGAAGCTGCGGGCGCGGATCTGCACGATCAAGAAGACCGCGAATGGAATGCAGAAGGCCATGAGTGCTGCAGCCCAGATAGGGATGATCTCTAGAGTTGAATGTACGAAGTCAGTGTATGTCTCACATGCAGTTCGTACATGGAACTCTCTTACCATTGCGAAGGGGGTAGGCAAACTCTGGGTACACAATCTCGCCGTCGCGGAAGATAACTGGAAAGCTGCGACTCGGCGCAGGATCAGCCATGTAGACACCGAGACCGATGGCGCCCATGACGGCCATGGTGACGATGTCGAGAGCAGTGGCTTTGATCCATTGACCAAACGTCGGGCGGCTGTTGTACGAGGCTGCGCCGTGACCGTTCATCCTGGGCTCTTTGCGTCCAAAGATGCCGCCTCGTTTCTCGTGGTGAGTGCCTGTGGCGGCCGTGGTATCAGCTGCGGCTGGCGCAGGTCTGCGATTGAAGAAACCCATTGCCGTTTGTGGTTGCCTCTCGAAGGATGTGCGAGCGTGGGTATCCTCGTGTTCTTGTTGTTGTTGTGACGTAGATTGTGTTGCGGAGGCAAGTGCGACCGTTGACAAACCACAGCACTTCACCTAGAGATCTCACAACACTTGGGATGAGAGACGAAGAACTGGACTGGACTCTCTGGCAAACCGCCCTACCACACGGCTATATACCCGCCCCAAAGGTGAAGCAATCTCTTTCTCACACCGTCACACGGGCACGCATGGTACGCAAACAAACTTACATCATACCTCGCGTCGCGCGTGCTCCATTGGGTCCTTACCAGCCACAAACCTGTTGACATCCCTGCGACAGCCACTTTGCAATCCGCATCCAGCGGCATGATGAGGTGGTTGCCGCGGGGAGTCGTGGCGATCGCAGCCACATCAAGCTGGGACACGCAAATTCTTGGAAGTTGGCAAAAGCTTGGTTGCCCATGGCCAAAGCTTGGTACCGGTCAGCTGTGGCTGATGATGGCATGGACGGTATTTACGTGCCGTGACAGGTGGATCGCGATGTGGCTGCATTTTTTCTTCGATGTTAGGGAAGATGTTGCGGATCGCGTTTGGCCAGCCCTCGCATCATCGTTTCTACAATTCTAATTGGTTGATAGCTGCATCCACGAAATGCGTCCGATCATGTACGCGACCTCCCAACCTCTATTGTCTATGATCGCTCACGAAAACGACGAGGACCCAAGACAAACAGCCGTCATAATTGGACTCGCATTGCTGTCGCGCGACGACAGCTTTCTCTTTGGGTCCCTTTGTCGACCTCGGATCTTCGCCGCGGATGGCTAGACATGGGTGCATCACACGGCGGACAACTGAAGCTCAAAAGGAAGAAGAGTTTTCCAGCAAGCAACTGTAAAGTTGTTTCACGCGGACTCGTATACCACATACACGCCAGGTCTTCCACGCCGCAGATCTGGTCATTAACTTATAGCATCAGAACGAGCAGAGCCTAGTATGTACTTCTCCTACATACAATACGAGCCGACTGAAGTCTGAGATACTGTATGTGCTCAGTAAGCTCCAATTCCGATCACCCATCGCACTCGTAAGAGAGCATGTTCACTCCTACGGCATTCTTGTCGATCTTCACAACTTGTTGCGACGCTCTTACGGGTTGGCGAGGCTCCTGATGTTTGCAGATAACAAGCCCACCTTCATGGATCGGTCAAAGGTATGTCGCTAATTGCAATATGAGGCTCGACCTCTGTCTAACTCCCAGTGTTCATGGTAAGCCTGATTTTGTATCGTAAAAATCGGTGCGAAAGTCAACATCATGTAGACTGACGGAATGATGTAAAGTGGATGGAGACGAGGATACCAGTGAAAGATATAAGCACAAGAGAACACCGAAGTGTTGCAAAATCGGCGGCAGGTACACTTAGGGTCTTAATACGTTTTCGATGTCCGCCCTCGATTTGAGCTGTCACGAGTAGTACTGACGCATGGATTCAGGGCGAATTCTCACGTTTCGTTGACGAGTGTACGGATGCGAGTAGTGTCCCACCCTCTGTCAGCTATGAAGCGTAGCAAAGAAAAGACGCGGATAAATCTTGGGAACTTTGCGTTACCAAACAGCCTGGACGATGTCGTAAGCATAAGGCCTCATCGCTCCGTCCCGTCCAGTACTATTTCTCTTCTAAAAAAATCAAGAGAAGCCTGTCGGCGAGTGAGACAAATCAGAAAGACGTTGTCATCCGCGTTCGGTATGTCTTCTTCGCGTGCGGCGAGATTAAGTTTTTCAGGTGGACTGTACGAATCCAACATGGCTAGTCCTTTCAAGAATGATGAGATGAGAGATGGGGGAGGACATGGCAGTCTTTGACGAAAGAAAATTCATACCAGGATCATCCGCAAAAGGTGAACGAGACTCATCAAATTAACCACGCAATCTATAGCGCCTATCTCCAGACTCCAACTGCAACGGCTCTCAACCCCAGGGTATCAATATACATAACCACCATATACACCGTCTCTACAGCCACCACAAATGTACCGCGAGTTGCCAGCTTACAGCCTGCGATCTGGATGGATTCGTGTAGCTTTCCCAACACTGAGTATCTAGGAGTGGATGTGCACCTCGGTGGTGCCACTGCGATGCCACGTAGCAAGCAACACACCACACCTTCCACACTTGTGCTGCACATCCTTGAGCGAGTTCATAACATACGGGATACATCCCAAGCAGCAAAGACAGCAAAGACCCGCGCCCCAGGCACTATCATTTATTAGCCTACAATCCACGTCTTCCGTAACGTTCAAATCAACTTACTGCGTCGTGTTGCCCGTCTCAAACGCCACGCTAGTCATCGCCCTCTGGCCGCACGCAGGACAATCCGCCGGCGCGGGCCCACGTCCCAAGCTCGCAATCGGTGTCACGCTCTGGTACACGGTGCCGCTCTGCTGCTGGGGCGGCATGCCGGGCATCGGACCTGCGGTGTGCTGGGGCTGCATGTATGCGCCCGCGGGCTGCTGGGGAGGCGGCGAGCCATGGGGGAATTGTTCGGGCGGTGGGCTGCCGTAGGGCTGCTGGGGGTGTGGCGCCGCGGCGAATTGGGGCTGCTGTTGCTGGTATTGCTGCGGCGCGTTGGGGTCGTGGTGGTAGTTGGGAGGTTGGCCGGTTACGTCGGGGGATTGAGGGTATTGTTGCATTGGGACTGTGTGGTGTTAGTACGTGTTGTGAGGGTGCGATTTCTGCTAGAAGAAACGCTGAAGCTGGAAGATAGCTTGAGATCTCATCGCAAGGAAGTCCAATCGAATAGGATTAAAGCGCCTCGCGATAAGTCCTTGAGTGGATAGAAAGAAAGAGCTACTCACCACCTTGTTTCTCCATCTTTGCGGTATGTACAGTAGGACTAAACGTTTACTCGAGTACGGTATAGTATTGCAATGCAATAATCGAAGTAAATGTGTCTTTGAAAGTGTACAGCAATAGATAAAGGGGGCCTCGAAAAGAACTGCGACCTGCGGCTGAATATGTACTCCAGACCTTTTATCGAAAGACCCAAGCCCGCTCCGCCCCCAAAAAGCCAACTTGTGTCAACAGCAGCACAGCCCTCGTCCCCAACGACGATCACTGGCTGCCGTTCCCATCACCTGAGGTACCCGGGCCAATCATCGCCAACGTGCCGCGCTTCAGCCTCAGCTCCCCAAGCTTGGACACCGGACGTGGAGAAAGTGGACCAGTAGCGTGGCAGGGCGAAGCGAGCTAGACCTGCAATCTCCTGCATTTGTACAACAACTCTGCCTCGTCGCTGTCCGAGGCGTGGTTGTTAATGCGTGTACCCATATGTGAGTTGTATTTCGTCAACGTGAATGCTTTCTATGCAATGGAATTGACGGTCCTACGACGCATAAAGAGTGAGGAGGTGTGCAAGGCTGTGTTAGTCACTGAGATCTGCACAAATGCAGGAATGTGTGCAAGGCGCTTCGGTATGCTATTTCGAGACGCTATCCGGCGCCACAGTGCTGAGACCTGTTCGTGCACGCTTCCACGTGCACAGAGTTCGAGCTTCTCAAAGTGTATTTCTAAGACCATGCTCTGACAGTACAATTCCTCTTCGTCGCATTACAATCGTACATATCACAAGTTCAATGCCAAATAATCACCCTCGTACACTGTTCAATCCATACCGCCAAAGTGCAACCTCTAAACGAGCTGCTTCCACAATCTCTCACCGGTCCTGCACGCTCTAACCTCTCTCAGCCTCAATATCTCGTATCCATGTCGTCCAGATCAGCCTCCTCCTCAGACTCCTCAGCCGCACCGACATCGCTCTTCAACATCCTCAACTGTTCTGGTGTCAACTCCACAACCGTGGGAGCAAAGTCGCCAAGCTCGTCGTCCTCGTCGGCGCCGTTCACGTCCATATCCACACGCTCGCCGTCCTCGAGCTCCAGCAGTCCGCGCTTCAGGAATGAATTGTCGAGCTCCCATCCAAAAGTCTTCTGTAAGTATTCTTGAAGATCTTCGAGCTCGTCGACGAGGTCCGACTTCCATTTTCCATCGAAATCGTCCAGGCTCTTGCGGAAGCGGATGAAGAGGGGCTTGAGGAAGCCGCCGCCGACTTCGTTGAGGTCGAAGAGTCCGGCATCGGCGTCGGCGCAGTGTGCGAGCTGCATGCGCAGGATCTTGAGTAGATCGAGGAAGAAGCTGGAGCGCTCTTTTACTGCTTCTCGGCAGGTGAAGAGGAGCTGTATTATTCGCTTCCACTGCTCGAGGCAGGAATTATTATTGAGCGTCAGAACCATCAGAAAGGTAAATTGCAGCTCGCCTAGGATTTCCGACTCGCGGCCGCGCTTGTCGCCAGCCTGGCACTGGTGCTCTATGAGATCTCCCAAGAACCACGACCGATCTTGCGCAGCTTCTGTGCGTTCCCGTCCAGTCGCTCCTTCTCTCCAGGTCTTCTTCAAGTCGATGGACAGAAACCTCAGCTCCTTCTCTGGATGCAACATGCTATTGCTCATTTCCAGGCCTGGTATTGACTCCAGATCCTGCAAGGCGGAAGATGCTGATGTCAAGCTCCAGTGATCTGGATTTAGCCCGCATATCCGCGAAAGTAGTGTCGGATTGATGTGTGATGTGAGGTTCTCCCAGTCTGCTGATTCTTCTGACCAGCCCTCTTCTGCTCCAGAGTCGCCTTCCTGTACGGTCTGTCGGTATGGTGTCAGGCCATCCTTCCATATGCTCCCCAGGTTTGCTTTCCACCTCAGCACTTCCGCCGGAGTTTTCTCTGCTATCAAGTCTTCTGTGCTCGCGTCCCATTTCTTAACGAAGACCTGCGGTGAGCCCTGACCCGGAGAGACGTAAAGCCAAGCGCCGTGCCTCACCGAGAGCGTAGTGTCACTCGCGGCGAATACAAAGTGCAGGCCTGGAGGTACATTTTTGATCCCGTGAAACCGAGGTGATGTTGTGAATGAGAGTAGATCGATGCCAGCGAGCGCTTTCGGTGGCAAGTTCAGCAACAGGATCGAATTATTAATCGTCGTGGCTGACATGCTCGAGCGGAGAAAGGAGTCCTCGAACCAGCTGCGCAGAATCGTGGAAGGAATGTGTTTGGTCAAGCTGGCATCGTGGAAGGAAGTGAGTGGTATCATTACGACAAAAACGGTGCGGCGGCTGCGCACGTGCGATTAGAAACTAGTTGGAGGCTACCCGAGCCTGTAATATTACAAAAGTATGTGCTGATGCGTGGAGAAGTGAATGCAGACGTGGAGTGAAGAGGGGAAAAAGGAAACGCATCACTGAAGGCAAATGCAAGTTAATGCAGTGCCATGGCAGTAGTGAAGAGGCCATCTCAACGGCGTCCAAAGACTGCGGGTGGAGGCACACGGGAAAGAACGACCGAGTGCCCACCGAAGCGGCAGCTACACGTCATAGAGTAATTGTTTGGTCGCTCAGCACGCAAACAGAGGGATCTGCTGTTTGCTGGCTGCAGAGTGGCTCTGGTGTGCATGCAGAGTGGAATCATGTTGATTTCAGGCACGATTATCTCACGAACATCGTTGAGCCTAGAACAGATCTGCATGCCGTGGAATGGCGCACTTCCAACCCCGCCACCCGCGTTGCGAAGCTCTTCTATCAATCTCGAAGACTATTGGGATGTCCGGTGCATGTTGTGTGTGAATGAGATGGTTCTTGAGCCGCACATGGATTGACATGTGGTGTTTGCTTTCTCATACCTGAAGTCCCGTGCGGAACACATCCGCATCGTCATACTTCTACGAAGTACAACACCACAACCTCCTACATCCACACCACCATGGACCACCGCCGCCGCACGCCCGGCCTCTCCTCCCTCTCTTCGCGCGGCCTACAAAACCACCACTACACCTCCCACGGCGCTGCCCTCCGCACACGCAACGCCCAGTCCCTTGAGACTCAGCTCTCCGTCTTCCAGTCACTCCTCCACAACTTCGCCCTCACGCACTCCAAAGACATCCGCGCAAACCCCGCCTTCCGCGCCGAGTTTGCGCGCATGTGCTCGGCGCTGAACATCGACTTCCTCGCATCGTCGTACCACAGGGACAACAAGGGCGCTGAGAAGGGCGCCGAGAGTATATGGGCACAGCTGCTGGGCGGGAGTGTGAATGACTTCTACTTCAATCTTGGCGTGCTTATCGTTGAGGAGTGTCGGTCTACGCGGGCTGAGAACGGGGGCTTGATATCGGTGTCTGATCTCAAGGCGCGCATATCGAAAGGGCGAGGCATTGGCGGTGGCATGCAGGTCAGTGATGATGATATATCGCGCGCTGTGGATTCGCTTGCGCCGTTGGGTTCGTGCTTCAGCATCATGAAGATTGGGCACAGGAGTCTGATACGGAGCGTGCCGAAGGAGCTGAATACGGACCAGAGTACCGTGCTTGAGGCGATACAGGTGTTGGGCTATGTGACTGTCAGCATGCTGCAGATCAATCTGAGCTGGGAACGACCAAGGGCGCATGCAGTGGTGGAGGACCTCATGGCTGATAGTTTGGTATGGGTGGACACACAAGCTGGTGAGAACGAGTACTGGAGTCCTGCTTTCATCACTGCGAGCTCTGATGTGTGAGCTCTAGAAGAAATGGAGATGGGATTGTGACCCCTTCGTCGTCAACAAGGATTTCGAGAACATCACAAGAGCATGGAGAAGTCAAATTTGGTCGGAACTCACGTCCCAGGATTATCATTGTGTAGCGCTACGACACTCTACGGTCTATCAGATCGCTCACGATCCCACTCTTACACATCGTGGAGAAACAAACTTAGTACTACACCGACCGACTCCGTGCTACGCAGAAACCCTAAAGCTTCTGCATCGCAACGACGTCAGTAGATTGAACAAAGTCTTCCAGCTCCTCGACCTCCGCCTGGATGTCGTCGAGAGAAACAGAGTCCTCGATGACTAGCGTCTGCTGGAGCTTGCGGATGCCGTAGCCGATGTCGACGAATGTGCTGGAGCCCCAGACGAGGCCTGGCTTGACGATAGCGACGACGGCGGCCTTGAGGGCGTCCATGTCGGTGTCGGCGTCCCAGGGGGACACGGACAGTGTGACGACGGTCTTGGGGGTGGGCTTGGGAGCCATTGTGGTTGTTGTTGCGTGGTGGTGTTTGTGGTGTTGTTTTGTTGTGCTTGCTGGTGGGATGCAAGCTGTGGTGGTGGTGGTGGTGGTGGTGTGGGATGGTGAGAACGGTAGAATGCGAGAGGGTTGTCTTGTAGGTATCGCAGGTTAGTATTATGTGTGTACACAACGTGGACACTGTGAGATCACTGTGGTTGATTGCTGGTGTTGCTATATGCGCAAACGATGAGTACTTTGTTCGGATGAGTCAGCCAAGTCGACATTGTTTGGTGAGTCAACAAAGAACCGTTTTCGGTCTAGTAACGTCTCATTGTGATTGTGATGGAAGGCATTCTTCTCGATGAAGTTGGTAATGGCAATAGTAACAAGAAGAATCTCTTCTGGGCCTTCTCCCTTCTCAATTGCAGTGCGCTCGTTCGTCCATATCAAGACCTGCCAGGTCGGGGTCTACTGCGTCGGACAGTGTCGCGATATGACATGCATCAAAGCTGCCACACACATTGAGGTCGCAAGGGGCCTTGATCAGCGGACTCAACAGAAAGAGATTTGCCAGTATTGAGTTGATTCTTGAGCATTTCCATGAGAACGCTTGGGAAGGCTAAGTCCATGCCGCCGTCCAGGCGCCCAAACACCAATGTCCGGTATGGTTGAGCATAGCGTTGGCTGAGAAAACACAGAAAGTCGATTGACATGAGACGTCATTGGAGCGGCGTAGATGTAGACACATGCGCAGCAGCACGGTCCAGGCACCGCACTGCAAAGTGTTAGCACATCATTGTACATATATACATTGATCCCGTAGACAGTCTAAACATATATACATCCGCCTATCCTACACAACCCTTCCGCTCCTCCATTTCGCTTCACCACAAGAACTCGCAATTACACATCCTCACCTCCTCATAATCCTTCCACGTCCGATCAGTCTTCACCCGCTCGGGCAACACACGCCGATGCCACTGTACCGCAAAGCGCCTCGCCTCGTCCTCATCGTCAAATTCAATCAGCCAGCGATTATACACGCGGTTCATCACCATCTGATTGACCTCCTGTGCATTCTCGTCTGCATCATCGCCCTTCATCCAGGCGCTAACATTGGGATCCTCGAATTCAAGTTTCGCCTTGACGCGCTCGGTGAGCGTCTGATCGCTGGGCTCGAAGTGGCCGTAGGCACGAGGATTGGTCGTGGAGATGGGCAGCGACCGCGTCTTTAGGTTGATGATGTCGCGCAGGCGGTGAATCGAGGTGGAAAGTTCATTGCGGAGGTTAAGCGACGTCCCGCGGAGATAGGCGTCGCGACGCATGGTTCTGTATAGATCTGAGTGGCTTGGTTCCCAGCCCTCGATGTGTAGCAGCACCTTGTAGATGCGGTTTCCTTTATCGTCGACGTCCGGCATAATGGGGTTGTAGCCGCCGCGCTCGATGAGCTTGCGTAGAGCGGGATGGTATGGCTGCATGAGCATGTGGAGACTCAGGGGGTGTTCCGTGGGCTTGAGCAAGTACGACTTGGTTATCGCACTGATGTCTTCGCCGTCTTCGATGAAGCCGGTTGGTACTGGAACGGCGGAGAATATGCTGGATGGTTGGTGGAGTGCGGTGAGCTTGTGAAGACGGGACACATTTTTCTGGTAAGCGGTCGCAGATTCTGGTGTTTTGAAAAGCAAGTAGTAGAAGGGCAGGCGCTCTAGGCTCAGTGGATCGCGTCCGGGTATGACTTTGTAGAATTCGCCGTGCCTGTTCCACTCCCCGATGTGCTTGCCTTTCGGTATGAGACGTCGAAAGTCAACCTCGGTCAACTCAGTGCTGCAGTGCTCCAGCTGCAGGACCGTGGTTTGTTCCCCACTTTTCTGAAAAGACTCGACAACTTGCTCCTTCAAGGTCCTGGGGCGCTCGTCGACCACTCGACGGACAAGAACCTTCTCGGACGCCGGTAGTTCAAGCTTGGAGTGCTTGTACGCATCCTGTTCCATTGCAGGAGGCGAAACCAGAGTGGTGACCTCTGGAAACAACTCGTCCAGCAGGGACTGCTCATTGATCTCGTTAGATTGAGATTGCGTCAATTCTAGTCGATTGGTATCCGTCTGACGAGATGGCTCTCCTTGAATTTGTGCAGGTCTCGTGGAAGGTGAAGGCGAATGAGTCTTTACATCAGCCGTGTTAGGGGATGGGTGGGACTTTCTGTGATCCGACGACTTGTTTACCCGAGCCTGCGTCCGAATCTTGCGCTCTAGTGTCTGGCCGTTCTGATCCTCATGACCTTCATGCGGCGACTGAGCGTAGGAAGAAGTGCTACGTTCGGGTTCAGATGGGCTTACATTATCGTCTTCACTCTCTGCGTTGCGTTGTTCCAGCTTCACTCGGCGCATGTGTACATTTCCGACGATACTACGGGGCGCTTCAAAGCCAGCTTCAGTTGACTCCACGTCATCTCCTGTCGTCACTTCTCGTTGTCCCAGGTCCAATCGACGAGTACCGGAACTTCCATCATGCTTTGCATGCATTCGAGCGTTGGGCTCATACTTCGTGATTGGCACTGGCTGCTCGCTGGCTCCGGTCAGGATCGTTGTGCGGTTAGCAGAATCTGTCGGCTGCTCGTTGCTCGCAAGCTTTTCGAATCTGTTCACCAAAGGTGGTACAGTAGCGGATCCGCTTGTAAGGCTAGATGGTGATGGAGAAGCTTCCGCGCGATCATGTCGGCTCAAATTCAAAGCCCCATCATCTTTCTGCGGCAAAGCACTGTCACAATCCTTGATAGTCTTTAGTGCACTGAGCATAAGCCGATCATTCGTTGCTTCGGCTTCTTCCTCCATGACTTGCAATCGGTGTCGGACTTTGATTGCCAGACGTGATACTGATGTAGACGGGATGCTCTCCAAGTCTCGCGCAATCTCAGCAAGGAACTTTGCAGATCTTCGATACTGCTTGTAGAGACCCGCGCTATGTAGTGTTCTCAAGTTTGCCTGACGTGCGACAAATGAAGAGTTGTACTTGGCGAAAGTGTTAATAACGTTCTTGCGTCCTGTGAGTTTCGCGTCCCTCAAAATGAAGACAGCCACTTCTAGGATGGCAGCCAGAACAGGCGCGCCTCTCGCTGGCATATTGTGGTGTATTTCATCGCCAATATCAATAAGTGTAATGGTAGAATCACGGTAGCACGCCCACGCACGATCGAGAAGCCGAGCACCAGGTCCGTTGCGCGACGTGTGCTGCTTCTTCGGACGGATCGTGAGCGCGCTCGAGGAAGTGCTTCCGGCAGTACCTTTTGATTGCACATTCGTGGATGATGCGTGCTTTTTGATGTCCTCAACGTCCGAGTTCTCCTTGGCGTAGCGAGATGCAGACGTAGGAGATGGCCCGGCGGCGCGTGCTGTAGTGAAACTGGGCGGCGTGGAGCGCGCAGCTTGCGGTTTCAGCAAATCATTTTCCGCTGCCATAAGCTCATTGGGGACGATTCGATTGTAACGACCGCCATTATTGCCGAGCTTTCTAAGCGCCTTGCGTAGTGCAACGTCATTGTCTGCTCTGGCTTGATCCAACATGGCCAAAAGTATGTTTCGGGTTTTGATAACCAAGGGAGCAACGGCAGGAGATGACATGCGCTGGAGCGCTCGTTCCGTTTTGATAAGGGCATAGACAGACTTGCGATAAGCGTATTCGGCAGACTGCTGCAGAGGCAATGCTTCGTGCACCAGACCCTCGAGAGGAGCCATTCTGTACTTGCCTAAGATGCGAAGTGTGGTTCTATCTTGATCGGCCTGTGCGACTCGAGCCAGCACTGTGAGGTGTTGTCGAATCTTGAGAGCGATGGGCTCAGCCACGCTAGGCAGAGAAGCGTCGAGCTCGTTCGCGACGGTAACAAGCGCATTAACAGATGTTCGATAGCAGCGATGAGCGTCCTCAAGAACAAGCTGAGACCGCGAGGCTTCTAGGACCACGTGCCGAGCGCTTGGCTTTGTTTGGGTAGACGCTTTGCCACGAGGAGACGCGGAGGTGACGGGAGTCGTTGTTCTCAGGGCGGGGGGAGTGGCCGCGGCACTCTCTGGCGTCTTCTCTGCGAGTCTCTTCTGCAGCACCTGGACCTGCTCGAACAGCTGCTGGAGCTGGCGCTGTATGGACTCCCGATCGCCGTCCTGCACTGGCTCGGTCTCCCTCCGCGCCGTTGGCTGTGCTACATGCGGTGCAGTCGGCGTGCGCGGTGCAGGCGGTTCTGTCGCATCTGGAGATGGAGGGGCCTTCGGCTGGGCGTCGGGTTCTGCGCGGGCTGTCCTGAGGCCGAGAGAGGTGATGCTGGCCACGGCAGAGCTCCACCAGCTCTCTTTCCGCTTCGGCGCCTCATCGTGGTGTTGTTCGGACGGGACTGCGGGTCGGCGGGCGTACTGGCGGGCATGGCGGACATGGCGGGCGCTCCATGGGTGATGACATGGCCGCAGGTGTCGGGAGAGCAGCGGCGGTGGCATCAATTGCTGGCGTGCGTCACATGGCGGCCTCCGGGCAAGGTGAGGCGCGACATTGAAGCTGTCCCAAAGTTCTGTGCTAGTAGCGCGCCCCGATCAGGCTTAGACGCACTCGCCAACGCTTAGCTCCGACCAGGGTCGTGTATAAAGTATGACTGTGTAGTGTAGTGTACCGAAACGAGAAGCAGCACATTTTTAATAACTCCGCTTCCTTTCCATTTCCACTCTGATACCTCAGACACCGAGCCATGGAGGGCACACCTTTTGCACTCCGCCCCCTTGAGCGTAACCCGCTTGGCGCTTCGGGCAACGCGCTCGAGGCAGCATTCCGCGTCTATCTCACGCAGCGAGAACAGAAAGCACTTGGCCTAACAAATGGCGACTTAGTCCGGCTGAGAACTGCCGCTGGCTACAAGGGCTATGGTATTGCCTGGCTGGCTTCTTCACCAAATCCTGGAAACAAGGCCATTGCAAAAGTCACAGACCTTCTGCGTGAGCAGTATGGCCTTTCACTCAACGATCCTGTCTTCATTGAGCATGATCCGGCCGCCTGGAAGCCTCTCAAATCAATCGAGCTCAGTCTTCCCGAGACCACAGAAAAGAGATTCTCCTCCAAGGAAGAACTCATCTTATGGGCTAAGTTCGCTTTGGGTATGATGAGTCGTCGCCAATGAAAATGTCATTTTGCTGATATGGTACAGCCAATCTCGACTACGTCCTTCCAGGCTGCAACTTTGTCGTCACTAAGGGAGGACCCAAGAGCCTACAAAATGGCGCCAAGTTGCGGGTGAACATCGACAGCATTGATCCTCAGCCCAGCGAAAAGCACGCAGTCTACTTCGACCCGCTCAAGACTCAAGTCACCATTCAAGAAACTGTTTCCCGGGACAGCCGTCCACCATCTCCATCAGACACCTTCCAGCTGGTAAGTGACGACATCGGAGGTTTGTCAGGCCACATAGCGACCATCAACCGAGCTCTTGCCCATCGCATGGGACCTGTTCGCACCGTATCCAACCACCGTCTGCTCGGCGCTACCACCCTACTCATTCACGGGCCTGAAGGGTCTGGAAAGAGTCTCTTGCTGGAACGGATTGCAGCATGTCCGTGGAAGAAGGTGTTCCATGTGAACATCGGTACTCAGACCAAGGGGCAGGCTAAGACCATCATTGACACCTTTGACGACGCTCGTGACAATCAACCCAGCTTGATCCTTATGGATAACTTGGACACCTTTCTCGAAAAGGCAGAGAACTTGGTCGACAGGCTCAGGACCGAGCTAGCCAATCTAAAGGGTACTGAGGTTGTTGTTGCGGCGGCAGCCCGCAGCATTCATGACGTCGACGTTCGTTTGCAGACAAGTTGTGCTTTTAAGCACAAGCTCGAGATTTTTGCACCGGGTGTTCACGATCGCGAAGATATCTTCCGCAAAGTCCTTGGATCAGGGTGCAAGCTTGACCTGATCAACATACCCGAGCTGGCCGAACGTACGCACGGGTTTGTAGGACGCGATATTGAACACCTATGCAGTCTGGCACGAAACCGACGGATTGAGCAAGTCATTGAATCACTCAAAGACGATCAACTAGAGACACTGAACGACATTCTCGAAAAGACGGACTTTGTCACCCAAGACGACTTCGAAGCAGTGATCGATGAGGTGCACCCAACAGTGCTCAGGGAGAGCATACTCGAAGTGCCGAAAGTGAGATGGGCCGATATCGCCGGCGTTGGCCATGTTCGCGCTCTCCTGGAGAAGATTACCGTCCGACCCATCAAGGTCAGTATATCTCCTCTCATCTTCACCAAACACGCGTATCCCATTTTACCTACCGCATCCAGCAACTAAACACCCAACAGCTCCCCGACCTCGATCAAAAGTTTGGGGGCCTCCAATCCCGCAAAGGCGTCCTCCTCTACGGTCCCCCGGGCTGCGCGAAAACCCTCATCGCACGAGCCGTCGCCACCGAGTCCAATCAAAACTTCCTTGCCGTTAAGGGCTCCGAACTCATCAAGATGTATGTCGGCGAGTCTGAGCGCGCGATCCGCGATGTTTTCCGGCGTGCGCGCGCCGCGAAGCCTTGTATCATCTTCTTCGACGAGATTGACACCATTGGTAAGGCGCGAGATAAGAGCGGCGATACTGGGCTGAATGTTGTCGCGACATTGCTGAACGAACTGGATGGCATTGAGGAACTCAAAGATGTGTTTATCATCGGCGCGACGAATCGGCCAGACATCCTAGACACTGCACTTGTTAGGAAAGGCCGCTTTGATGAACACATACACATCGGACTGCCGACACTGGAGGCGCGACTACAGATCCTACAAATTCACACGCGCAAGAAACCGATGGCGCAGGATATCGATCTCAACGTCGTGGCGGAACGTACGGATGGCAGCAGCGGTGCGGATATCAGCGGCTTGGTGAAAAATGCCGTCGATTTCGCAGTTGAGGAGTATGAGAAAGCACCGGATAGCGAGCCGCTTGTGAAGATGGCGCACTTTGAGGCTGCGCTCGAGACGCATGTGCCGAATACAATGAGGGAGGAGGCGGAAAGGTACGAGGGGTGGAGACCGGGAATGACTTTGGGGTGAAACGAGCGTGTGGACGCAAAAGCACCGCGAAGGTAGACAGGACTGTAGTTCGCATCGTAAAGGCAACTATTGATCGTGTCGTTTAGCCCGTGCTTGATAGGAGACAGTACGCTGCTCGACTATCAGTCTTGTTCACAGGATGAATACAGGGCTCACCCTCCCATATTCTTGAAAGATGATGTTAGCTGTAGGAAGGTGCTTGTATTTACTGTGTCACCCTTCAGGACACACTGAACGCCAGAGTTGGACATCCAAAGATACGAGCGATTTCGTATTTGCAACCTACTTACCTACCTCAATTCTTGGATTGTCATCGGCATACCAAACATGACTCGTTCTCGGACTGTAAAAGGACGTACATGGCAATGATGTTCGTATCGTGCCTAGAACTTGGAAGTGGTTGAGAGATCGAACGTCTTTTGTGGGGTACTCATCTAGGCGGTGGAGATTGAAGCTTGTCCAGCTGCACGAGTCTTGATCTTTGCAACCTCGAGAGTACTAAGTCTACGAGCGTCGAAGAACAGCGCATGAAGAACAACGATGGTCGCGCTGTCGTTACACAGTTTAGCCGCATACCGCGTGGTGCATACAGCCTTACCTGGAGGTCCCTCAAGTCGTTCGTCACATTGTGTGCGACGGACGCGCTTCTGTTTGTACCTGTCCAGACTCCATCCAGCAGATGAGTGCAATTTTGGCTATTAATTACCGAAGGATGCGTGTATCGGAGCCTTACGTTGGTGTTTCATTTCACGCGACAGCCCTTGGAGTTCGTACACCACCACGCAAGCGCCCTCGACACCCACTTCAGCGTGACGTTGGTGGCTACCTGTCCTTTACGAGCACCGATTTGCAGTGGGAGCCGCCGCCTGGTTGAATCATTTGCAGCAGAGCCAGTGTTTTGTGGTCGAGGAGGGTCCCTTGGCAGCGGATAGGGAAATTGGCTCAGCTTGAAACTGCGCTCGTGCTTCGGCCCACCGTCTTTTGCTGCAGGAACAGCCGCCTCAAGCACCGAAGCCATGACACCTTTGCCTACTAATTCCCGTATTGCTAGGGTAGATGACCGAATCACCAATCATACTCACGATGTCCTACGCATTGATGATCTCTCATACCCTGGTCCCGCGACACGGGTTCCCTGGCCTTGCGCAATCACTCCCTAACGTCTAGCGGCGCACCGAAGAGCGGGTTGTTTGCCGCTGGCAAGAAGGTCCTGGGAGAATGTGGAGGTGTCAGGTTGTTTCCCTGCCGCATTGGTGATCATTCTGGCTCAATCTCGCTGGTCTCTGCCCTTCTTCCTCTCTACCCATCCTTTGCAACCACGCGTCGCCGGTCGTGCACTTCTTTTGCTCTTTCGAGCTGTCCATTCCTTTGAATCAACTGTCCTATTCTCTCTTCTTGTCGCTCTTTTCCTCACCACTTCTTCCTGATACCCACTAGCGATCTGAAACCGCCATGCCAGGATTTCTTTCGAGGTCGAAATCTATGCGACTATTGAAGGGCCACCACAGAGATGCCCAGCACGATAGAGCTCAGAACTCAATGCCGCGTGCGGGCACTTCTGGAACGGATAATGACAGATACCAGTCAGCTACTCCAATCCCACCAACAGAAGCAAAACTGGAGGTGCCCGAAATGGCAGTCCGACCGAGTACGTCTGGTGGGACTGGAGATCGCAGGACACTGTTCCACATGAAAACAATTCCCGCTCCGTCTGTTCATTCCCAGAACGACCTTACGTTCTTTCTGCCTTCAAACTCTACTACAACATTACAATTCACAGAGGTTGACGACTCGCGGGAAGGTATCATTGGAATAGCATTGGGGAGTCCTACGGGCTCACACTGGACATCAGCATCTCAGGCAGCAGATCCTATTCCGAGGTCACAAAGCCCGGAGGGCCAAATGTCTACCTTTGCGCCCTCGGATCGCTTTCCCTCGCCAGTACCTAGCCGTCCAGAGCCCCCAAAGTCCAAACTTGGTCGTTGGAAGTCACTTTTCCGGAAGGCTCCTCCAGCACCAGCACTGCCGGACAAGCCACCGTTCTACCAGCTGACAACCACTATCACTGCCACGAGAGCAACTCGGGCCGATAGCCACCATGATGACGAGCCTACCGAGCCGTCAGCAAAAGTCGCATCCGATCGACAGGTCGGACCCACGCCCTCACCACCAGCATTCAAGCCGAATATCCGGGCCTCGCGTTCGTTCACGAGTCCTGAGATGGCGCAAACGAGGACACGAGCTTTCACGGCTGGTTCTCTGCCATCCAATCCTCGAGCCTCGGTGCAACGCTCAGCGACGACCCCTTTACCAGCCAGCCTGAAGCCTGCCGACGTGCCTGCCGTGCCCTCACTGAAAATCTCAAAAAGCCCTGAAGATGCTCTGAAAAATGCAGGAGAGACACCGCTTCTTGATGTCAGCATCCCCGACATCAAGCTGGATAGGTACAGCGTCATGTTCAACAGCCTCTTGCAAACACAAACAAACACAAACCGATCGTCCTCTCTACTGGCGCGAAGGCAGGGAAACGCTGATAAGTTGAAGCCGCTAGATGCTCTCAACGTCAAGGTATGCTTCACATTATGATTGTAGTGGTTCATACTCACATGTCAATAGGGAGGCCCAAAAAGTCCTACTAACGGTAAACTGCAGCGCAGGGCAACTTCGCCCACCGTGCCTTCGCCATCACCTCGTCTCTCTCTTTTCCCGAACACGACCCGCGCGGCGTCTCCACCTGTACCTCGCTCAAAAGCCCTAAGTCGCTCCAAAACTGAGAGGTCTCCCCTCCGTCAGACCCACTCTCGCAACGAGATGAATGATGACAGAGGGCAAGACCTCTTCGTCCACGACAAATCCGCCGCATCACCGAACCTGAAGCCCCGCGCTTCAATGAACCTCAGCGTTCAACATCTAGCCATAACGCCCACCTCCATACACAGCTTTGAGTCAGACACAGATTCCGTGACCATTGTTGTAGGCCGCACAAACGTCGGCCAGGCACAAACACTGCATCTCGATGACCGCGAGCCAGACTGGGAGATTTGTTCGAAACCAGCCTCGAAACCAATTGCTGTTACACGAGCAAACACGGCGCCACTGGCAAGCCTTGGACGGAAAGGCTCCCAACGACAACCCGTCGTCACAAAATTCAGCGCCTTATCGTCACACGCACCGGCCTCCGCACCGCTCGAAGCCCCCTCGCCTTTACAGCGACTTCAGCAGCTACAATCGCCGCCTGCGTTTGCAAGAGAGAAGCGTGCGGAGAGCGAGAACAGACAAGAAGGGAAAGCACGAGCTATGGTAGGCGTTGCGCGCTCCGTCTCAGTGAGCAGAGCAAACAGCCCACGCGCAGTCGTCAAAAGCCCTGGCGAGGGAACGGGAGAGATGCGAAGCTTCGGAGAGGGCAAGTGCCTGACGCCCACAATGGTTGATGTCCGACAGAGGCGGAGTCAACGCGTGCAACTGGTCGAAGCGTAGAATCGCACGACGATTACTTTATTTTCTTACACTCTCTATACCACAGGCTTGGCGACACAATTATTCCTTTCAGTTTTCCTTCGATTCTAAGCGACAGTCGTGGCATTTTCGCATTTTGGTGCTGTATCTTGGTTGTTTTGGTGTTCTGGGCGTTAGGACGGCACTGGCAGTGTCTTGATACATTTCGAGTCGCATGTGTGCGCAGTGGTTTATGCCGCACTTTTCAAGTTTTGCCGAGAGAGCGAAGGTGTTTCGGTTACATTGGAAGCATGGGTCTTTTCTTCCGTTTGTCAGGCTGCGATCAGAGGTGCCGCTGTGGAGGCGAGGGGTGATTGATTTAGGAGAACTCACGACAACTTCTAGATAAGATGTTGGGTTAGGTTAGCACTGCGAACAAAACACAATGATTCTGATAAAGAGTATATCTACCCTGCGTCGCTCGAAAGTGCCATACAATGATCATGTACCTTTAGTGGGAATGGTGACCTTGCTTCGTCGCTCTTTCCTCTACACACTGGGTAGGTATGACGCACTGAGCACGCGAGCACTTGCCATCATGAACTCACCAACAGCCAGCCAATCCATGCTCTCCCACGTCTCTGAGGCGGTGCCATCCGGTGAGCAGAAACTCCAACAATCAACAGAATCATCGCCGTTTAGAACGGCATCTTACCCGCCTGCGGCTGCGTGGCTGAGATGACCCCGCTCGCACTTCGCTATCGCGATATCCCCATCCCACTTTCCGCCTGAACCTCGATGCGGTCGCATGATGACAAGCTTCACTTCTGCAGATCAAGCACTTCAAGTCACAATACGAGCCTTTGCGCCAGATTTGCTAGGATTTTTCGTTGACAGACGAGAAGGGCAGAGAATTTAGCTTGCGCCTCGAAAGCACCACCACTGAACATAACCAACAGAAGATGACAGCAGCTTCGGCAGCAATCAGCCATCGCCCTACTAGTTCCATCATCGATGAGATGAGATTCGATAACGAAAGGTCTAATCAAGACTTCCATGCTTCAAAGGGACGCGTGCGGGACGGGTCTGCCTTCTTGCTGCACACAGCCCGCCTAGCTTTCCGCCACGGCTCGCTGTAATTGGAGAAGAGTCACACATTGACTGTCGAAGCGATGCACCTCGGTCAAGCAACATAGAGCTGGACCCGCCGTCTGTTGCTGGCTACATGCACAGCTAAGCCTTAATGTACGACCCGGTAGAAAGAGGAATGAGGCTGAGTGCGAAGTGCTTGGAGCTCGACTGCCTACCCAAACGCCTTCCTCTTTCTCCTCACACGTCTTCTTGGACGTTTCATCATTGTATTGCCGCTTCTTCTCGCTGCCGCAAACCTTCATAGTAGTCGTGGGCTACCTGGGCCCACTCGATTCCGCTGGCGTCGCGCAGACAGCCTGAGTGATCACTGCGCAAAACATCGACGGCAGTGGTTCAGGTACCAAGCAGGAGTTCGACTGTCGAACAAACGGTAGCAGTTTTTGCTGGACCGAGAAGGCACATCATTCGAGCAGACAAACAGGTGTAGCTACAACTGTGAGAGTCTTGTTCCGCTCCAACCTTCGACATCACGAAGTTTTCCAAGTGCACTGTGTCAACCCTCAGAGTTCACTGAGAACGAAATTTGGTGACCCAAGCATCACGAACCCCCTCGTATCGCGAGCACCACGGATCACAATGTCAGGTCTCGAGGTTGTCGCGGCCGTGGCAGCAGTCGTTTCTGCCTTTCACGGTGGCGCGGAGCTGCTCAAGCACATCAGAACAAAGCGCCGACAGGCTCGTCAACCCCGGCAAGAGTTCGAAGAGGACCAGCTACAAGTCTCACTGGAGACAGGAGGAAAAGAGATCACTGTACGTAATGTCCCTGTACGGACTGCATGTGAGACACACATTGACTTCGTACATCTACCTCCAGCACTACTACGACCAAAATATGCGGCAATACGGGGACATCATGCGTGTCGGCGACGTTGTAGCACACGAACGACTACAGCACATCACAATCATCATGCAAGGGGAGGTCATCAAGAGCTTGCAATCGGCTGCACGGAACGAGATTGCTGTCTTGAATCTGACCTTACTACATGAGGCGTCTATCATAAACCGCAAGGAGACCATCATGACATTGGATCAACTGAAGCAGAGGCTTCTGATTCGGATGCCCATTAGCCAACTCAATGGCCTGAGCGACAAGTCTCTAACTGACTGGTCTGGACGTTTACATTCAGCATCGCCAGAAGCGGCGATGCAGTCAAGACCACCGATCGCACCGGCGCACAGGGAATACAGCCAGGCCTTCCAACGCGCGATGGATTTGAGAGGCATCACAGATCCTCGTGCAATGAACGCAGAAATCGATGAAATTATGGACGCATATCAGGGTCTTCAGGTCAGTGGATCGTGGAACAGATATCAGCACGGAGCAGGACGAGCTCCTCAGGGCATGGTGAATGTGCGCTTTCCGCCGTCACCAGATCCGTCGAGCTCGGCACGGGATTACAGTCCAGTAACTAATAACTTGCCGCCAACGCCAGAGGAATTCGGGACCCGAGAGCACATACAGCAGCCGGTGTTCGATAATGGTGTCTTTGGACAGCAATACGAGGCGCAAAGCCGTCAGCAACAGCCCGCACAGAACCCACAGATACAAATGCAATCGCATGCGAATCAAGTCCGATGGTCGACAGAGTCAGGCTCAACACACTCCGGCCCACCATCGGTGGATCGGAACTCGTCGACCTCATCACAGGACTCACGTACAAAACCCAACCCACCCCCACTGAGTCATTTCAGGAACATGCGAACCGCGTCTTCACCAAACGAGCAATACCAATACTATGATGGTCTTCATCCAGTTCAATCTCCTCATGAAACCACAAATGCGCCCACAGAACGGCATAGCGTTGCACCGCTTTCACCTCAAGACACGCGAGGACACTACGCTTCACCTTCACCGATAGAATCTTTTAACAACCCCGCATCATCGTCTCCTCACTCGTTCATATACCAACATACTTCGTATCCTCAACCACCATCCTACTCCACAAGTGCTTCTTTTGCGCCCTCGCATCAACAATACTCCATCGCACCAGACCACGATCTCGACAGCGGTATGCAGAACCGGCACCAGTACCATCTCTGGCCTGCGGTAGCGCGCGTACCATCTGGTACACAAAGCACTGCCAATCTCATTGCCAGCGACCATACAGTCGCCCAGCATGCAGCAGCTCCCGTCCCAGAAACAGCCAGCACCATCGCCAGCCTTCACCGCGCCAGCGTCGCTCCTTCCGTCGCATCGACGGACAGCAGCGCCTCTACGCCTGTCAAGGGAATTCTGCCGGGAAGAGGCATGCGCAACAGCATCCGCACCGATACCATTCGCGCAAACACGGACTCCGAGAAGATGATGAATGGCCGTGCTTGCAAGGCAAACAACTACTGGGGCTTTTGCAAGGGGGCTTGGAGCATCCGCGAAGATCAGAAGAAGGGCCTCTCCTTGCACATACAGCCCTCGGGTATGTATAACACACGAGAGATCTGGGAGTGTCGTTGCTGCAGCTTCAAGGGCACTACTTTCTCGGCCGCGCATCCGACCAAGAGTGACAAAAAGATCACGATTGTGGACCCGCGTATTCATACCAGCCCCAGTGGCGTGCGATACAAATGGATCTGTAAGCTACCAACAACTTTGCAACAGCACATGCTAATATTTGATGTAGTCCTGGCCAAGGCACACGTCAAGAAGAAATCCACGGATGTATCTCCCGAGAGCAACTACGGCTGCATCATCTGCTCCCTGGAAGACAAGGTATCGAGCGTCTACGGCGGCGTCGATTCACTAATGAACCACATTGCGCTAAGCCACGCGAGCTTGAGCGACAGCACGCGTCGCAAGGCTAAGTGCATCATCGGACGTACCGCAGGGCTAGACGAGTACGGCTGGGACATTAACATCCCGGTGTTCGCACAGGTGGAGGAGCTGAACTGAGCAACGAACGTCGCAAGAGCATGATGGAAATTGAAAGAACGACTTCAGATGTGCTTATAGTTTCTGAGACACCGGTCTTGGCTTTCAGTGTGTCCTGACGGGTGATTCAAGAATTATGAGCAACTTTGTACATATCAAATGGGTGGACATGGCTTTAGAGGAGTTACTTTCCTCACTGCGAGATACCCTAGGTTGGAAGAAATGGAGCTTAGCGTCCACAGAGCAGAATACACACCTTGAATTGCAGCTCTACCATATGTACAATGCACACCACGCTTCCATCTCAAGGTGTCAATTCATTCCCCATCAATCTCCCCACCTCCTCCGCAATTGCAAGTGTCTTCTCTTCCGTCAACCTCTTCCCAATAACCTGGACTGCAACCGGCGCCCCGTGATACGCCTCCGCATCATACTCGCCTTGCACATCAGCGTCCATTTCATTCAAAGCCTTGTAACCCTCCTTCTTTTTATCCTTGCTCTTATCCGCAAACGTAACGGGCACAACCACGCTCGTAAAGTCTAGCAGATTGATCGCGCTCGCATAGCCATAGTACTTGAATTGATTGTGCCTGATCGCCGCGGTAGGACTGATGGGTGCAACGATGCAGTCTAGCTCAGCGCCGTGTTTGGCTTCGAAGTCGCGCCAGGCGGATAGGTAGGACATCTGGTAGTTCCACTTATGGAGGTGCACGTCCCAGAGCTGATTCATGTCGGCTTTGGGTAGGCTGGGATTGAGCAAGTCTTTGATATTGTCGATTGCGGGCTCGCCCGACGCGTTGATGTCGCGGTATACGTCCTGGACTGATGTCAGAGACGGTAGGGAAGTGGGAAAGGAGACATTACTGTGCAGCCGTCTGCGGCGTAGATACCGTTGATCAAGTCGACGGCGAAGTCATGTTTGTAGGGTGTCCAAGGGAGGACATTGTGGCCTTTCCCTTTGAAAGCGTCGACAACGAGGTCGATGCCGCGCAGGATAGGAGGGTGTGGAAGGACCTTATCAGTAATCAATCAGCGCGACCGGAGACGAAAGACGTGGGTAGAACCTACAACTCCGTCACAGTTAAAGTAGCCAACAGTGAGTCCTGATGATTTGATCTTCGACTTGGCGTCGTCTTCTTTACCCTGATCCCAGGGCATAGGAATGACCTTGGAGTCGTAATTCCATGGTTCCTCATGCAGCACTGAAGTCAGGAAAAGTCGAAGGTCTGACAGAAAGCATGTCAGTATATGGAAATTAGTCAAGATTCTTCAACATACCACCAGCAGAGTGCGCAATGGGCCCCACAACACTGTGCACAGTCTCTTGTCCCTCCATACTATTTGCCATCTTGCCGTAAGGCATGCGCCCGTGACTTGGACGAATACCATACAAGAAGTTGAAAGCCGAGGGGACGCGAATCGATCCGCCTAAAAAGTAGATGTACGAAGTTAGTGTTTGTCTCAGATGTAGTTCGTAATTTCGTACCAATGTCAGTTCCCACACCAATGACTCCTCCTCGCATACCGATCATCGCGCCCTCGCCACCAGAGCTGCCTCCGCATGACCAGTCCTTGTTGCGGGGATTCGTGGTTCGTCCAATGATGTTGTTGACCGTCTCGCAGACCATAAGAGTTTGCGGCACGCTGGTCTTGACATAGAAAACTGCGCCGGCCTTGCGGAGGAGAGCTGTCAAGACCGAGTCTTCTTCGTCGTATTTCCCTAGCCAGGAGATGTAGCCCATGCTGGTTTCAAGGCCCTTGACGCGCAGTTGATCCTTCAACGAGATTGGCAAGCCATGGAGTGGACCCATGGGAGCTTTGTTCTTCTCATAGTAGGCGTCCAACTCCTTAGCTTGGGCAAGAGCCATCTCCGGGAAGAATTCGTGAACACAGTTTGTCTGTGTACACATATTAGTTGTCGAACGCTAAACGTCAAAAACAATCTGCCTTACGAGCTGTTGCGCCAAAGCGGCTCTCTTGCAGAAGGCCGTTGTCAAATCAACAGACTTCAATTGCCCCTTTGCCAATTGCGCAACCAGATCTGTGGCAGATGACTCCGTCCATTTGAGTTCCTGGTCGGACAGCAGACCCGACGACTTGGGATAATCGAACGCGGACACGTTCTGCTGTCTATTCTTGATGACCCACTCCGATGGTATGGACTTTGAGATGCGGGACCTCTTGTCCTCAGCAAGCTTCTTCCAATCCGAGCTCATGATGTTATGCTAGTGCCGTCGAAGTTGGACGTTAGTACTCGAAGTACTTCTGAGAATGGATTTCAATATGGAAACTTTCACAGACTGTTTTCGAACGGGGCAAGATGATATCTCTAGTACATACCCCGCCTGGGTACGGTGATGTAAGTCCTCCGGTACGGCTAGGAGTGTGCCCCACTTGCAGCGATCGCCATCCGACGGCCGGTACCTACGGCTAGACTACGTCCACGTTATGCGTCTTGCCCCAACCTACGCTATATCTGCAGAAATGGACATTTACTGTTGAGCGTTTACTGCCATGCCTGATTTGCTTCTGCAGCTATATTAGTCGTAGTGTTTGTCTCGTCCACGCTCCTTCGTTCAGCCTTTCCAACACCCGCGGACCGAGCCTTCCCTCTGCTTCCAGTCGTTGACGTCGTGCCGCTTTTCCCCAAAGCTGTATTTCCATCAAATCTGTCCATCCTGATTCGGGATCTACATCTGGGGAGAAAAGGCCTATCTCTCGGTTGAAAGAGGTGATGCGGCGATACAGCCCCGGTGCCATCTCCACAACCAGCAAGAATTCGACGAGTGTGGCATTGCGACCTTCAATCCTCGGTGCTCTCAGACACAGCGCGTGGACTTCCCCTTTTAGGAGAGCTCATTCGTCGTGAAAATCATATTCGTAAATACTCGCACGTTGCTTGCTTCGGTTCGACCCATACCAGGAAAGTAGCGTTGGTCCAGGAGACGCACGTCAAATCGCCGTGTCCATGTCGTGATGTCCAGCCATGGGTGGAAGTCTCGCGAGTCGCACTGCTGTTGCGCGTAGGCTGAGATTGACATGGAACCCGAGATTCGGTGACATACCTGGACATCGATGGCTTCAGGTACTGCTGTCGTGTCCACAAGGCCTGAGATCTCAAGATCCAAGTTTCCTGGATCTTCGGGTGGTCGGTCTGCTTTAACGGAAGCCCAGGTCCAGGAGGGGAATATGTAGGTGTGCTTGACAGCGCGTTTTTGGTCTGTTTTGACTGTCCACAATAGGCTACGTATGAA
>Ga0265798_10000780_pt1 | contig 51120 bp, 45 predicted proteins | sample P3T30metagenome_FD_192430 | JGI IMG/M metagenome (GOLD analysis project Ga0265798, IMG submission 192430) | Plant litter microbial communities from East Loma Ridge, Irvine, California - P3 T30 | ecosystem: Environmental > Terrestrial > Plant litter > Unclassified | place: USA: California...
AATTGTCGCTTGATGCCCAACTTGCGGGTCATCTGACTACCGACCAGAAACTGCTGCCGAAGACGATATCGGGTAAAGTAGCGTTTTCGCTGAAGGACGGTGCTTTGCTCAATTTTGAACCGATTCGCAGGGTTGGCCGGATCGCTTTCAGGAGAAGGGACGTGCAAAACATCGCTTTCCAGGATCTCAAAGGCGAGTTCGTGATCGAGGGTGAAAAAGTTCAGGTTTCCCCGATGAAAATCAATAGCAACGTGCTCAATCTTGATGTGAGCGGCGTTTATTCGTTCGGAAAGGGGACGGTTTTAAAAGTAGATGTCCCGCTTCGGAATCCGGAAAAGGACGCGTTGATCGAAGACGAAACGGAGCGGGAAAAGCGCCGTCATCGCGGAATCGTGCTGCATTTGCTTGCCGCGGACGATCCTGAAACGGGCAAAGTAAAAATCAGCCTTACCGGGAAAAACCAGGAGGAGGAGAATTAACAAAATGTACAGTTTTTCTGTAACGGAATTTATTGCTGCCATAGTACTTTTATGGAATACACGCCAAAATCCTTTTACCATGAAAGCCCCGCTGTTTCTCGCCGTCTTGCTGATGCCATGTATGCTTTTTCCTCAATCGGATATCGATAAAGTCATAAGAGGTGGCGAGATCATACTCGGCGGGCTCAGTATACTGAAGATCGCGCGATCTGACGACCGGAAAAAAAGTTCGAAGTTCGTCGAAACCATTTGTGTAAAGAACAAATTAAGCCAAAAGATTACTTTCAGGCTATTCGGCAAAGACGAAGACGAAAATGAAATCAAGCGGGAGCTCGTGGTCCAGAAGGACGGCAAAGAATGCGCGTATCATATTCCAAAGTCCATATATACGTATGAGTTTGCGCTTCCGTCGGGTGAAATTTACAAGAAAGGCGAATATAAACTGGAAGACGAAGTCACTTTTACGATTAAGGATCCGTAGTCAGTTGTGCTGCTTTTCCGTCAGGTATTTCCAATAACGCTTCGGGACATGCTGAAGGTGCAGCTTCATGTTCTTTCGCGCAGGAATATTCGTGTTCCGGAAATAGTCGTTCCAGAGAAGTCCGTACAATTCTTCTTTTTCATCAATGGCCTGGGAAGGCAGGAAAGTCGACGTCGTAGCGATGTCAGGTACGAAATCAATGGAAATTTCCTCGACCTTTTCCAGGTTGTAGAACATGCCGTATTTGCGGCGGATGTCGTAAATGATCCACATCTGGTCGGCATAGCGGTTTTTGAAGAACGGTACGATCAGCGGCAGAACGTTGAAATCGGGCTCGATAGGGGCGTAAAAAATCCCGTCGGACGTCTTCTGGAACCTGATGAAAGCCTTCATGCGATGCCGCTCGCGGTTGACGCTTTTGTCGATTTGGGAGATGGCCATTACCGATGGATGTCCGTAGTTTGTTTCGGCACCCTTCGGATTGTCGAAGATATAGCGGGCAAAGTCGAAAAGATGCTGGAACGTTTCAGGAAGTTCAGACAAATGAGCCTTGTAAAACCGCTGCTGCCAGTCCAGCGAAATTTTTTTCTTCATGCCTTGCCAGACTCGGTTTGCCTTCGCCTCGTCCGTTATTACGATGTGATCCTCGTCCAGAAGGCCAGGTTGGTGGAATTTGTTCCAGACCAGTCGCGTTGTTTCCGGCTTGAGCTCGTACTGGTCAAAAACCGCGGAGAGCAAACCTTCGAATGTGCCGTCAAACACGAAGGTTCTCATCAGAATAAGGTCAATTGGTTTTGAGGAATCTTCAAGTATTTGCTGTTGGATTCCGCCAGGATTCTGGCCTTGACAGTAAAGGCTTCCGGCGTGCTGAGCTCGAAAATGCTGTCGGCGCAACGCAGGAAATGCCTGGCGCGGTTCCAGGCAATGCCCATTTTCTGGAGCTGGTCCGATCGGAGACGTCCGAACTTCCGCGCCTGGACGATCTTTTTGGCAGATCCGACACCAATCCCGGGAATTCTCAAGATCAGCCGATAATCGGCAACATTGACATCAATCGGAAATTGCTCCATATTGCGCAATGCCCAACCTAATTTAGGGTCGATATCCACATCGAGGTGAGGATTCTGGCTGTTGAGGAGTTCTTTGACATCGTAGCCGTAAAAGCGCATGAGCCAGTCTGTTTGGTACAGTCTGTTTTCTCGCAGCAACGGAGGCTGGGAGCCTATCATCGGCATCCTCTCGTCATAGCTTATCGGGATATATCCGGAATAGTAGACCCGTTTGAGATCGAAATTTTTGTAATAGGCATCCGCGCTGTACATGATTTCCATATCAGATTCGGGCGTTGCTCCGATAACCATCTGCGTACTTTGGCCGGCCGGGACAAATTTGGGCGTGCTTCTGATCAGTTTTTTCTCGTCCTTGAACTGGACGATACTGTTTTGGATAAAGCCAAGCGGTTTTTTGACGTCGTCGTGGGATTTGTCTGGAGCGAGAAGTTTCAAGCCCGCTTCCGTAGGCATTTCGAGATTGATGCTCATCCGATCTGCATACAAACCCGCTTCTGTAAGTAATTCCTCACTTGCGCCTGGAATTGTTTTTAGATGAATATACCCGTTAAAACGTTCTTCGATGCGAAGTTTTTTTACAATCCGCACCAAACGCTCCATCGTAAAATCCGCATTTTTAAAAATTCCGGAACTCAGGAAGAGTCCTTCGATATAATTCCGACGGTAAAAATTCATGGTCAATTCGACGACTTCCTCAACGGTAAAGGCCGCTCGCTGTACATCATTGCTCTTTCGGGATACGCAAAAGGCACAATCATAGATGCAGTGATTCGTTAAGAGAATTTTAAGGAGTGATACACAGCGGCCATCTTCAGTATACGTGTGGCAGATACCGGAGGCACTGCTGTCGCCGATTCCTTTATTGTTATTTTTTCGATTTCCGCCGCTTGAAGAACAGGAAACGTCGTATTTAGCCGCGTCGGCAAGTATGGAAAGTTTTTCCCTGATTCGAGAGGACATTATTGGGGCTTTTCTTAAATATACGGGAAACCGCATCAATAAATTCTCCAACAATCGTTAAAATTGCAATATAAATCATTACACTTGAGTTTTTTAGATACTTTGCATCCGATTCAGAAAACTAAATTGCTGTGTATTGCGTTAATATGAATGAAACGTGTCAGAATATCGCAGGAAATCGTACCTTTGCGTCCGATAAATTTTGTCAATGTTCATTTTATGACAAGAAATTGTTAATATTGTCGATTAATTTCGGAGTTAATAGATTTTTCTTGCCTATTGTTCAGAATTTTAATTTATTTGCTGAAAAATTTTGCTAAAAAGATTTTTTATTTATTTTTACGGCCTATGAAATTTGTCCCAAAAACAGTCCTCACAATTACGTCTGTGGCAGTGTTCACGCTCGCTACAGCCATGATTGCTGGAGTTTCCCTGGCGGCTCCGAACCCGCCACCGCCATCTTCGCCGCCTCCGCCACCGGGGACGCCGATCGATAGTGGTATAATCGTTTTGATGGGATTTGCCGTTATTCTCGGACTCTACAAAATATACCAGATACAAAAAAAGAAAGCCCAGATTTGATCCGGGCTTTTTTATTTCAACGTTTTCAATCAGGAATTGCGCAAACTGTAAAGTCGGGCAATGTATTTTCCCACAACATCGAATTCCAGGTTGACGGACGTCCCGACGACGAAATGCTTAAAGTTCGTATGCTCGAAAGTATAAGGGATTATCGCCACGCTAAATTCTCCCGGTTCCGAATCTACCACCGTCAGGCTAACGCCGTTTACCGTAATCGATCCTTTTTCTATAGTGATATTGTCGGCTCCGGTGTCGTATGAAAAACGAAATTCCCAGCTGCCGTTGCCTTCTTCAGCTGCGACGCATAGTCCGGTCTGGTCGACGTGGCCCTGAACAATATGTCCGTCGAGCCTGTCTCCCAGGCGCATCCCTCTCTCGAGATTGATTTCGTCCCCGGCGCTCCACTCGCCAATATTGGTCTTTAAAATCGTTTCGTGGACGGCCGTCACGCTGTACTGATCGCCGTTTATGGCCACCACCGTAAGGCAAATCCCGTTATGGGAAACGCTTTGGTCGATCTTGAGTTCCGCAGTTATAGACGACTGGATCGAGATATCCAGATTGTCCCCGTTGTGCCTGATCTCCCTGACGATGCCGAGCGTTTCGATGATTCCCGTAAACATTGGTTTTAATTTTCTAAATTTGCGTTCAAAATTAGCAATAAATCTGTCGGGACATGACCAAAAAAGCGGAAAACATAATTGTTGGGGTATCGATAGGTGACCTGAATGGAATAGGTAGCGAAGTCGTGCTCAAAACTTTTGAGGATCCGCGCATGCTCGAGTCATGCACTCCTGTGATTTTTGCCAATGTCAAGATGCTGTCCTTCGTGAAAAAGACACTCGAAGATTCACAGTCCATGCTTCATGGGATCGACGGCCTGGAACAGATCGTCATCGGCAAGATCAACGTTCTGAATGTCTGGAAGGAACCGGTCGAGGTCAATTTCGGCACGAATGACGAAAAGATCGGGGAATATGCCGTCAAATCGTTTACATCGGCCGTCGAAGCGCTTAAGGAAGGAACGATCGATGTTTTGGTTACGGCTCCGATAAATAAATACAACATCCAATCTGAAGAATTCAAATTCCCGGGCCATACTGATTATCTCGCCCAGCAGTTGCAGGGTAACGCCCTGATGCTGATGGTGAAAGATGATTTGCGCGTCGGGCTATTGACAGACCATGTTCCGGTGAACGACGTCGCTTCCCATCTGACGGAAAATCTGATCCGGACCAAGATCGAAACGGTCCGTAAATCGCTTGTCCAGGATTTTTGTATCAACAAGCCGAAGATCGCCGTGTTGGGCCTGAATCCGCACGCCGGCGACAATGGTGTCATCGGTAAGGAAGACGACGAAATCCTGCGTCCGACGATCAAAAAATTGTTTGAATCGGGAACGATGGTCTTCGGTCCATATCCTGCTGACGGGTTTTTCGGAAGCGGACAATACCAGAAATTCGACGCTGTGATCGCCGCGTATCACGATCAGGGGCTCATTCCGTTCAAAACGCTGGCCTTCGGAAAAGGCGTCAATTATACGGCAGGCCTGGATAAGATAAGAACGTCTCCGGACCACGGAACGGCCTATGACATAGCGGGTAAGGGCATCGCCGACCATAGTTCGTTTGCCGAAGCGGTATTCCTGGCGCTCGACATTTACCACTCGCGTGTGACCTATGCCGAAATATCGAAAAACCCTTTGAAAATCAAGGAAAAAAGCCTTGAGTCAAAAAAAGGTAATTAAGTCTTTTGTTGTTTGAATTATTTTTTATCTTTGCCCACCCGAAATCGGGGCAAATTGTGTGATGATGAAACAGTTGAATGAATTTTTAATTTCGTTCGCGGGATTAAAACTAGGAAAACACCAATTTGAGTATCAGATTGATAAAAAGTTCTTTGAGGAATTCGGTTACGATGAATTCGAATCCTGCAAAATCACGGTAAACGTGACGCTGGACAAGAAAACGACAATGCTCGAGTTGAGCTTCAAACACAAAGGCACGGTTTACCTGCCATGTGACCTTACCGGAGAAATGTTCGATTTGCCGATAAAAGGCAAAATGGACCTGATCGTCCAGTTTGGAGAGGAATTCAACGACGACAACGAGGAAATGCTGATCTTGCCGCACGGCGAACATCAGGTAGACGTTTCCCAGTATGTGTACGAGATGGTCGCATTGTCGGTTCCGCAAAAGCGCGTACATCCGGGAGTTAAGGATGGAACGCTTAAATCTGAAGCACTCGACAAGCTCAATGAGCTGAAAGTATCAAAAAAACAAGTCAAAGAAGACAAAAACGAAGAAAGCACTGACCCACGTTGGGATAAATTAAAGTCACTGTTAACGGATAAATAAAAGAATAAAATGGCACATCCTAAGAGAAAGGTTTCCAAGACCAGAAGAGACAAGAGAAGAACACACTATAAAGCAACCGTAGCTACAATCGCGACTTGCCCTGTAACAGGCGAGGCTCACTTGTACCACAGAGCTTACTGGCATGAAGGTAAAATGTACTACCGCGGCCAGGTGGTTATCGATAAAACTGAAGCAGTTGCCTAATAAGCTGTGATTCAGATGATATAAACTCTCACGTAGGTGGGAGTTTTTTTTATTGCCCTGAATTTAGTCGGAAATAACGATTTCGGAGACAGGCGTTTCCGAAAAAATTTGTACTTTCAACATCTTTTACGGGAAACTCCCTAAAAAGAAAATTTCTCTGTCTATGAGCAAAATCACAGCCGCCATCACAGCTGTAGGAGGTTACGTGCCAGATTTCGTACTCTCGAATAAAGTCCTTGAGACCATGGTAGATACCAACGACGAGTGGATAACCACAAGGACGGGTATAAAGGAAAGAAGGATTTTAAAAGATGCAGGAAAAGGCACATCATATCTTGCGATAAAAGCGGCTCAGAACTTATTGGAGCGGGGCAACGTAGATCCCGCTGAGATCGACATGGTCCTTTTGGCCACGACCACTCCTGACATGCCGGTTGCTGCAACTGCTGTTTACGTAGCGACGCAAATCGGTGCCGTGAACGCTTTCGCCTATGACCTTCAGGCAGCTTGTTCGAGCTTCCTTTACGGAATGTCGACAGCTGCAGCTTACATCGAAACCGGACGCTACAAAAAAATACTGGTTATCGGAGCAGACAAAATGTCCTCCATCATTGACTATACCGACCGCGCCACGTGCATCATCTTTGGGGACGGGGCCGGAGCCGCTCTTTTCGAGCCGAATGAAGAAGGTCTTGGCTTACAGGACGAGTTCCTCAGGTCGGACGGCATCGGACGCGAATACCTCAAGATCGACGCCGGCGGATCACTGCTTCCGCCATCAAAAGAAACCGTGGAAAATCGTCAGCATTACGTATTTCAGGACGGGAAAACCGTTTTTAAATATGCCGTTACCGGAATGGCCGACGTATCCGAAAAGATAATGGAGCGCAACAATCTTTCCGAATCAGATGTGGATTGGCTCATCGCACATCAGGCAAACAAGCGCATCATCGACGCCACGGCACATCGCATGGGCGTTGAAGAATCCAAAGTTTTGGTCAACATCGAAAAGTACGGAAACACGACTTCCGGAACGCTTCCGCTGTTGCTGAGCGACTTCGAACACAAATTCAAAAAAGGCGACAACCTCATTTTCGCAGCTTTCGGAGGCGGATTCACATGGGGATCGATTTACCTTAAATGGGCATACGACGCTAAATAACTAAACATACCAAATTACAATCTTATGGATATCAGAGACATTCAGAACCTTATCCGGTTTGTAGCAAAATCGGGAGCTACCGAAGTAAAACTGGAGATGGACGATTTCAAGATCACCATCAAAACCACGACCGAAGCCAGCGCACCAGAGGTGACGTATATCCAGCAGGCTCCGGTTGCCGCAATGCCGCAAGCCGCCGCTCCGATGGCCGCTCCTGTTGCAAATGCCGCTGCACCGTCTGCCCCGGCTGCTGCTGAAGATTCCAAATTTATCACGATCAAATCGCCGATTATCGGAACTTTTTACCGCAAGCCGTCTCCGGACAAACCGGTTTACGTAGAAGTGGGAAGCAATATCCAGAAAGGTGACGTGCTTTGTGTGATCGAGGCGATGAAACTTTTCAACGAAATCGAATCGGAATACTCCGGAAAAATCGTCAAGATCCTTGTGGACGACATGTCTCCGGTAGAATTCGACCAACCGTTGTTTCTTGTTGACCCGTCTTAAAAATAGTTTGAATGTTGAATATTGATATCCGATGAGCGAAAACTCGTCAGATTTCGGTATTCAACATTTTTCATTTAAAACAGCTTATTATGTTTAAAAAGATATTGATCGCAAACAGAGGAGAAATCGCGCTTCGCGTCATCCGCACGTGCCGCGAGATGGGAATCAAGACCGTGGCCGTTTACTCCACTGCCGATGCGGAAAGCCTTCACGTTAAGTTTGCCGACGAGGCGGTTTGTATCGGGCCGCCGCCAAGCAACCAGTCTTACCTCAAAATGTCGAATATTATCGCTGCCGCGGAAATCACGAATGCCGATGCGATCCATCCGGGTTACGGATTCTTATCTGAAAACGCGAAATTTTCCAAGATCTGCCAGGAGCACGGTATCAAGTTTATCGGAGCTTCTCCTGAAATGATCGAGAAAATGGGCGATAAGGCGACGGCGAAAGCGACTATGAAAGCGGCCGGAGTGCCTTGCGTTCCAGGGTCCGACGGATTACTCGAATCATTGGAGCACGCCAAACAGGTTGCCAAGGAATCGGGTTATCCGGTCATGATGAAAGCAACGGCCGGCGGTGGCGGAAAAGGAATGCGTGCCATCTGGAAGGAAGAAGAGCTCGACAAAGCATGGGAAAGCGCGCGTCAGGAAGCAGCTGCATCTTTCGGGAACGACGGCATGTACATGGAAAAGTTGATCCAGGAACCGCGCCACATCGAAATTCAGGTTGTAGGCGATGCTTACGGAAAAGCCTGTCATTTGTCGGAGCGCGATTGTTCGGTTCAGCGCCGTCACCAAAAACTGACTGAAGAAACGCCTTCTCCGTTCATGACGGATGAATTGCGTGAGAAAATGGGAGCCGCTGCCGTGCGTGCTGCCGAATATATCAAGTATGAAGGTGCCGGAACCGTTGAATTTCTTGTAGACAAGGACCGCAACTTTTACTTCATGGAAATGAATACGCGTATCCAGGTCGAGCATCCGATAACCGAGCAGGTCATCGATTACGACCTTATCCGCGAACAGATCCTTGTGGCTGCCGGTGTGCCGATTTCCGGTAAGAACTACCTTCCGCAACTGCACGCAATCGAATGCCGAATCAATGCGGAAGATCCTTATAATGATTTCCGTCCGTCGCCGGGCAAGATCACGACGCTTCACGCTCCGGGCGGACACGGCGTCCGTCTCGATACCCACGTTTATGCGGGTTATACGATTCCGCCGAACTACGATTCGATGATCGCGAAATTGATTACGACAGCACAGACGCGTCAGGAAGCCATCAATAAAATGAAGCGCGCGCTTGACGAATTCGTCATCGAAGGCATTAAGACGACGATTCCTTTCCATCGTCAGCTGATGGACGAACCGGACTATGTCGAAGGAAATTACACGACGAAGTTTATGGAAACGTTCAAAATGAACGATCCGGAATAAGTCGGATTAAAATAAAAAAGCCTGTCATAAACGACAGGCTTTTTTTATTGTTCCTGGACGATCGTAAAGAAGGAATCTTCACGGGCCCCGGTGATTCCGGCGTTGATAAGATCGGCGTATATCTGAAAACTGATCGTGTCTCCCGCATCAAGTTTTACGAGCGTGTTAACGCTGCGGATGGGTGGCGAAACTGTAATCCCCAAAACGGATATGTTTCCAAAACCGCTTCTCGCGATCACGCTGCCGTTCTTAACCACGGCGATCCCGAAGTTACTCGTCAGGCTCAGGGCAGCCGATGCCTTGATTTGGGCGCCCACCGAAAAGATACCGGCATTTTGTGCCGTAAACGTATAATTTGACGTATTAAATTCGTTGTTTTCGTCGAATTCCTCATATCCGAAAGGCGCAATGGCCGCGTTCGACCAACCTAGGGAAATATTTTGGTTAGAGGCCGACGAAAATCCACCTTTAACGAAGGATCGGAAATGGCTCATAATGGCGTTTCGCGAGGTAATGCGTACGATGTTTCCGTCCTGGTCGACGACTAAAAGGGAATCTTTCGGAGCTGAAAGCCTTGTCGTCGAATCGGTTATTCGAATCCGCATGTTTCCGTTGACATCAAGCGTTGCCGACGGTGTCGTGGTATTGATGCCAACTTGGGCCGATGCCGACAAACCTGTCAGCAACAGCAAACTGAGAACTTTTTTCATGATGGTAAACTTGGGGCCGCAAAGTTACCATTAAATACAACATTCGCAAAATGAGAATGTTAATTCAGTAAAAACATTATGAATGAGAAATAGTAATCAGTTGTAGATGCCGGTCATTAAAATCAATTTATGACCAGTGAGAGTTTCAAAAAATCGATTGAACCATTAAGAAGTTAAGGGAAGTTAAGATAGTGCTTTAAGCTTTGTATTGTTTGATAATCAATATCTTAATTTGTCTTAACTTCTTAATGGTACATTACATTTTTGGATTTAATTCCCTTTTAAGCAAAATTTATTGCTTACAAAGTCTCCTGCAGCCATTTAAAGAATTCCCGTTGCCAGACGATGGCATTCTGAGGTTTCAGAACCCAGTGATTCTCTTCGGGAAAATACAGGAAACGGCTTTTGATGCCAAGCAATTGCGCAGCCTGGAAAGCCTCCTGGCCTTGTCCGATGGGCACGCGATAGTCGATCCCGCCTTGTATGATCAAAATCGGGGTATCCCATTTGGAAACGTGGTTGATCGGATTGAACTCACCATATGTTTTCTGAGCGGCGGCATTGTCTTTTTCCCAATATGCTCCGCCGGCATCCCAATGATTGAAGAACACCTCTTCGGTCGTTCCGTACATCGACTGAAGATTAAAGACGCCGTCGTGTGCGATAAACGTTTTAAATCGCTTATTGTGAATTCCGGCGAGGTAAAAGGCAGAATATCCGCCGTAGCTCGCACCTACGCAACCCAACCGGTCTTTATCAACATACTTCTCTTTGGACACATCGTCAATCGCGGAAAGGTAATCCTGCATAACCTGGCCGCCCCAGTCTTTGCTGATTTGCTCGTTCCATTCCACACCATGGCCCGGCATCCCGCGACGGTTTGGCGCCACGACTATGTAACCCTGAGCAGCCATCAGCTGGAAATTCCACCGGAAAGAATAAAACTGGGACAATGGCGATTGCGGGCCGCCCTGGCAATAGAGCAGTGTCGGGTACTTTTTGTTCGCATCAAAGTTCGGTGGAAGGATCACCCAAACGGTCATCTTTTTGCCGTCGGTCGTGTTTACGATACGCTTCTCGATCTTGCTCAAAGCCAGGTTGTCATACACCGATTTGTTTGCGAACGTCAGTTGTTTCCATGCCTTTTTCTTCAGATCGTACGAATACAATTCCGCCGCATGGTTCATGTCGGTGCGTCCCACGATGATCTTGTCTCCTGAAAAATCGACAAGTTCGGAAACGTCGAAAACGCCATCGGTCAATTGCCGTACCTGAACCGCGATCTTCGTCCGACCGGGAAAATTCACTTCAAAAAGCTGCTTGGTTCCGGCAACCGGCGCTATGAAGTAAACTTTTTTGCCGTCTTTGCTCCATTTGAAATTCTCCACGGTTCCATCCCAGGCCGCCGTAAGGTTGATGTTGATCCCGTTGTGGCTTACTACGATATCGCTTTTGTCAGCCTCGTAGCCATCGCGCTTCATTTGCAGCCAGGCAAGATCACCGTTCGGTGAAAAGTTCGGATGTGTGTCGTAACCTAGGTTGCCTTCTGTGCGGTTTACGGTCTTTCCCGACGCAATGTCATATTGGTAGATGTCGGTATTCGTGCTTCTGGCGTATTCGGTCCCGGACTTTTTCTTTGCAACATAAGCGATGGATTTTCCGTCAGGCGACCAGGCGTAATCCTCATCTCCTCCGAAAGGTTTCTGAGGTGAATCGTAAGGTTCGTCCTTCAAAAGGTCGATGCCCTGAGCGCCCTCTTTGTTCTCACGGAAAAAAACGTGGTTGTAAGATCCGGTGTTCCAGGTGTCCCAATGACGGTAATCGAGGCCGTCGTATATCTGAACGTCGGATTTTTGCAATTCCGGATAGAAATCCTTCCCATTCACCTTGGCCAGTTTCACCTCTTCGTGATAGACGATGAATTTGCCGTCAGACGAAATGTTCTTGTCAGTCAGGAGCGCTTTATAATCGGTGATTTCGACAGCATTTCCGCCTCTGACGGGAACCGTGAAATATTTTGAATTCGATTTGTTTTCCTCCACCGACGGCGTCGAAACTTTATACACGACATTCTTCCCGTCCCTGGAAATTCCAAGCCCGGAAACGCGGCCCAGTTTCCAGAGCAAATCCGGCGTCATCGTGTTCTGTGCCTTAACAGCGGTCATACTCAATAGGGTAAGGGTTAATAATGCGGCTTTTTTCCTCATTTATCTGCTAGATTTTATTTAGATTTCACTCTTTTAAAAGAGCCTAAAAGTAGTGAAAAAAGAAAAGCTGTCCTTGTGAGACAGCCGTTCCAATTGATTTTAAAGTTTGATTTTTCGCCTTATTGCTTGACGAAACGCTTTACTTCGGAATTGATTTCCAGCAGATAGGTTCCTGCTTTTATAGATTCTATCTGAATGCTGCCATTCGAAACTTTACCGGACAAAATTTGTTGTCCGAGCAGGTTGACGATACGGAACGGTGCATTTTCAGCGACATTCGTCAAATTCAGGATATCGCCTTTGACCGGGTTCGGATAGATGCTGAACGTAACTGCCGGTGTTCCGTTTTCCTCGATTTTGGCCGATGACGAAACAACGTTGACCGTATAATCTTCAACCTGCCCGTAATTGAACGATCCGCAAGCCGCCGGAATGGCGTTATAGCGCATCGAAACTCGCATTCTTATCGAGCCAAGTGCGGCTGTTGCCGGAATCGCAATCGTTCCGCTCACAGGACTTGCCGTCGTAGCGGATCTTGTCCAGGCGGTTTCTCCCGAGTCGGAAAAATCTCCGTCGCCGTTCCAATCGATAAATACCGCATAACCTTCGCTGTATTTGCTTCCCGTCCAGGTCGGCGTGACCGTGACGGTATAAGACGAGCCTTTCGTCACATTCGTTGAAAGGTTCGTGAAATTGGTGTAGCCTGTTCCTCCCGTCGACGGATTATTGATCGTTCCAAACTGTACGCGTCCGATCAACTCGTCGCTGACATCATTGCCTTGGGCGGCACAATATGCAACGCTTCCGGACAATGTCGTTACCGAAATCATGTTGCTGTTCGTCGAGTTGTTTGCCGCCGCATCTTTCGCACGGACATAAAATGTGTAAGTTGTTGCTGCTGTCAGACCTGAAACGATATAAGAAGTCGTGGTGGTTGACTCAAGGAAAGTTCCGTTTCTGTAAACGTCATATCCCGTAACGGCAACGTTGTCGGTGGATGCGGTCCACGCGAGGTTTGTGGAAGTTTGGGTCGTACCCGATGCCACCAGGTTCGCCGGAGCGGATGGAGCCGTCGTGTCTGTAGCAGCAGCCAATGTCGTCACGGAAACCGTATTGCTATTAGCAGAAATATTGGCCGCCGCATCTTTCGCACGGACATAAAAAGCATACGTTGTCGATGGTGATAATCCTGTTACGGCATAAGTCGTCGTTGACGATGATCCCAAAAGCGACCCGTTCCTGTAAACGTCATATCCGGTAACGCCAACATTGTCTGTCGAGGCCGTCCAGGATAGGTTCGTTGTCGTTTGTGTCGTTCCGGAAGCTGCAAGATTTGTCGGTGCTGATGGCGCAACAACGTCCGACGTGCCGCCTGTAATTGTAAAATTCGCATTGGACATGTCGAAAAATATATGGTTGGTTCCCCTCACCATAATGCGGTTTTGGGTTCCCGGCGTATTCGGGATCGAAATGGCCTGGTTCCCGTCGTTAGGAGTTGCGGCAAGCAAAACGGTGTTGAATGAGTTCCCTCCGTCCGTCGAAAGCAAAATATCGACATTGGTACAATTCACGCCATTCGCCGTGGTTCCGGCAACGTTCCAGGTAACCGTTTGGGTCGATCCGCCAACATAGGAAACGGCGGTATTCGGTGCGCTGACGGTAAAGGGCCCGGCGGTAGCATTGACCGTAACGACCATATCATCGCTGTTGTTTGCAGCCAATGCGCCCTGATTGTCACGGACGGTAAATCTGAAATTCATTGTCCGGGCAACGGTCGGGACGGCTTCCCAAGTCCATGAAGTCGCACCCGTTTTAACGGTTTCGACCCTTGGAAACATACGCGAGATATTCGTCGACGGCGTATAGGATCTGAAGGCTGGCCCGCCGGTCTTGGTCGCGCTCGGCATGGAATTCGTCGTGGTCCGCTTATCCATTTGCTCCCAGCAATAGGTCATGGCGCCTCCGTTTGCATCCGATGCCGTTCCTTTTAATATAAATGGGGTTCCTTTAGGGATCGTAAAATCGGCTCCGGCACTGGCTGTCGGGATCGCATTTCCGGTAACGGTCGTCGTCTGGCACGTCGTTGTTTTTACATAATTCGTGATTTGTTGGATGGAGACCGCATGGAAATAAGCGTCCGAATGCGGCTGGACATCGGTCGAACCCGTAATTCCGGCATATCCCATGATCGTCGATCCGGAGCCAGGCTCGCATTGCGCGACGGTTCCTTCGTTGCTGTGGGAAAACGTGTGATTTCCTCCGAATTGGTGTCCGATCTCATGCGCGACATAATCGATGTCGAAATTATCTCCCGACGGAATTCCGTCAGCCGGAGACGTATATCCGGAACCTTTTCCAAGTGGGACCGAAGATGTCGGATTCTTGCAGACACATCCGATGCAGCCAGCGTTTCCTCCACCTCCGGATGCTCCGAACAAATGTCCGATATCATAAAAAGAATTTCCGATCGTATTCGTCAATGTCGTCTGCAACTGCTGGTTCCACGCTCCGCCGGCTCCGGTTGACGCGTTGGCATAAGGATCCGCGGAAGCGCTCGTGTAAATGATCGCATCGTTGTTCGAAATCAGGTTCATGTGAATCCCCAGATCGGTTTCAAAAACGGCATTGACGCGCGTCATCGTGTTGTTGATCGCCGCAAGGGCAAGTGCTTTCGTGCCTCCGAAATATGTCGTGTATTCGCCGGTAACCGACATCGCCAGGCGATAATTGCGCAGGTTCCCGTCGTCGGCGTTCGGACGCAGCAGTTCTCCGTCCAATTCACCTTTTGCCTGAGCGATGACGCGACAATCCCATTGGTTAAGCGAGGCGATCTTGTCCGACTTTTTATAAACTGTGTACACGCTTTGGTCGACGGTGTACGGTTCGATAAAAACCGCGGATTTATCGGCATTTATAACCATAGACTGCAGTCCGAGAGGGGAAATGCTGAAGTAAACCGTCGCCCGCGGATCATTTACGCTCTTGCCCGTATACGATTTGATTTCGGGATAGCGATCGGCAAGACCGGCATCCATGTTTGAGAATTCAGAAATGCGGAACTGGTCGAATCCCCCATCGGCATTGGGTAGTGAAACCACCACTCCGGACGCACCCGAAAAGCGTTTTGGCGTCGCCGACAAGGCCTGTTTCAATACATCGACATCAAGCGACAACAAACGTGGATTCGCAATAGTCATCTTGTTCGCGACCACCTGCGAGCCTGGATTTTTTACCGCCGTTTGCCAGGCCTGCCTTCCCTGTTGGGCGAAGGAAAACGCTGTAATTGCGACAAAAGCGATAGAGAGTAATTTGTTTTTCATAATCATCTGGGTTAAAAGTCAATTAGCAATTCAAATATATGCGGAATCAATATTCAATGCGTCAGAATTATAACAATATTTTTATGGAATCGGCAGATGAAAAATTATAATTGTATCAGATATTTAAATATGTACGAAAAATCCTGAAAAATCGACAGCAGTTCCATGTTCGGCCAAAAGCGTAAGTTTATAAAAATTTTCAGATGGAACTCAGCTACTGGGAACTCAAAAATTGGTTTTCGAATGTAGATTTCGCGATCGTCGGAAGCGGTATCGTCGGATTGCACGCGGCGTTGCGTCTTCGGGAAAAATTTCCGGACGGCAAGATTCTCGTCCTCGAAAAAGGCGCGCTGCCACAAGGCGCGAGTACGAAAAATGCCGGTTTTGCGTGTTTTGGAAGCTTGTCCGAAATTATCGACGATCTTTCCGTGCAGTCTGAAGAGGAAGTAATTGAGCTGGTGGAGAAGCGCTGGAGCGGATTACAGTTGCTGCGCCAACGTTTGGGAGATTCCGCGATTGACTTTAAGCCTTTCGGCGGATACGAACTGTTCCTGGAGCACGATGAAAATCTGTACGAGGATTGCCTCCGGAAATTGCCGTTCATTAACGATCTGCTGCGGCCGTTTTTCAAATCTGATGTTTTTGCGAAACAAATGGACCGTTTTGGATTTCAGGGTACGTTCGAAAATGTGGTCTTCAATCCTTTCGAGGCGCAAATCGACACCGGGAACATGATGCAGGCCCTGTTAAAGCAAGCGGTCGCGAAAGATATCCTGGTTTTGAACCGGATGAATGTCGCCGGATATGCCGATAACGGATCTGATGTTACGGTATCTCTCGATAATTTCGAGTTCAAATGTGGCAAGCTGCTTTTTGCCACGAACGGTTTTGCATCGGAACTGACGAATAACGCAGTTCGTCCTGCGCGTGCGCAAGTGCTCGTGACAAAGCCGATTCCTGGCCTGGACATCAAAGGGACGTTCCATCTGGATCGCGGCTACTATTACTTCCGGAATATTGGCGACAGGATCCTCCTGGGAGGCGGGCGCAACCTTGATTTTGAAGGAGAGGCAACTTCCGAATTCGGCCATACCGAAAACATTCAAAAGCGTTTGGAGCAATTGCTAAAAGACGTAATTTTACCGGGCGTTCCATTTGAAGTCGAACACAGATGGAGCGGAATTATGGGTATAGGTTCGAGTAAGCGCCCAATCGTTCAAACGCTATCGCAGAATGTGTTTTGCGGTGTCAGGTTAGGCGGAATGGGTGTCGCCATAGGCAGTATCGTGGGACAGGAACTCGCCGATTTATTGTAAGTCATTATGTTTGGAAAGATCATCAACTTCATAAAGAAAGCGGCGCTCTGGTTTTTTGCAGTGTCAATTTTTGTAGTCATTTTGCTTCGTTTTGTCCCGGTGATGTTCACGCCGCTGATGGCCATCCGGTTCATCGAAAACACTATGGACGACAAAACCGTATACTTTAATCACGACTGGGAACCGCTCGACCGTATTTCACCGAATCTGCAAAAGGCAGTGATCGCAAGCGAGGACGCCACTTTTATCGATCATTATGGTTTTGATTTCAAAGCAATCAAAAAAGCAATGAAAACGAACAAAAAGGGTAAAAAATTAATCGGCGGAAGCACAATTTCCCAGCAAACGGCCAAGAACGTCTTTTTGTGGCAGGGCCGAAGCTGGATCCGCAAAGGCCTTGAAGCATATTTCACGATCCTTATCGAGATTTTCTGGCCGAAGGAGCGCATTATGGAAGTGTACCTGAACAGCATCGAAATGGGCAACGGAGTTTACGGAGCCCAGGCGGCGTCGCGGCATTGGTACAGTAAAGATGTGAACCAGCTTACCAAACGCGAGGCTGCCGGCATTGCAGCGATATTGCCGAATCCGAGAAAATATGAGGCGAGTTATTCTTCGGCGTACATCAACAAGCGCAAATCGCGCATCGTGTCTGCCATGAGGCGCGTAAAACTGGATTACTGATGCGGTTTCTTCTTTTCTTTTTGTTTCTTTTCGCCACCGGATTTTCCCAAAGCAGGCAAATTGGCGTCTTGCTTGAAAACGATTTGTACACCTCGTCTGTAAACGATAAATATTACACGAACGGGATGGAGGTTTTTTACCGGTATCTGGCAAGAGATACGACAGGGAAGGCGGTCAAGAAAATCAACGAATTCCGGGCCGGCCAGCACATTTACAATCCGCAGACCGTGAAAGCGCAGGATCCGGGTGTGCATGATCGCCCGTTTGCCGGATATTTATTCGGCCGATTTCAAAAAGGTTGGTTTTATGAAAACGGTTCCGCTTTCAAAGCAGGCGTACAGGCCGGCGTCATCGGACCGTCGGCTTTGGCCGAAGAACTTCAGCGCGGCATCCATAACGTTTTCGGATACAAACCGGTTCGAGGATGGGAATATCAGGTGCGCGACCTTGCCGTGTTTCAGGTCGACGGGTTTTATTCGCATCCGATATATCAATCGGCCCAGTTCGACCTTCACGCAAAAGCCAATGTCTTTGCAGGCACCGCGTTTACTGGAACAAAAATTTCGGTTTTGTCGCGTATCGGATTAAAGCCGTTGCTGGCCGTTTTCGATTCGGCGCTTTACGGAGCTTCCGTTAATTCCGATCCGGATGCCAGCAAAACACAAAGCGAATTCTTCTTTTATATCGCACCCGGATTCAATTACCAGGTCTATGACGCTACGATTCAGGGCAGTATGTTCAATGATGAAAGCCCGATCGTTTGGGATCTCGTCCGGATGCGTTTCATTGGAGAGGCCGGGTTTAAATACCGGAAAAATCATTGGGACCTGTCTTACGCCTTCGTTTACCGCGGCAAAGAGGTCGACAATTGGGTCAACAAAGGATTTTTCTACGGATCGATTCAGGTCGCATGGCTGCTGGACTAGGCGAACAGCGGCCGGTACAATCTCCAATGCTTATAGACCAGGGTCGCATTAAAAATGACCATCAGTAATGCAATGCCGACTCCAGGAATCGCAAGAAATAAATGGAACAGCAAAATGTTGATTGAAATCGGCGCTAGCAGAATTATCGCGAACGGCACCCATCTTTTCAGCAGCAGCATTGCACCGATCAGGACTTCAAGAACGCCAACAACCGGAAAAATGTAGCCTGTCGCTCCTAAAGAACTCATGAAATCGCCTGCAGCGCCACCCGGCGGCTCCATCGGGAGAAAATGCAAAAATTTGTTGCTGCCAAAAACGACCAGTAAAATTCCAAGCGCGATCCTGACGATCATCGTAAATTTCGAATTCATATAAAGTGGTTTTATTGGTTATAGATATGGTAAAAATATAATTAAAATGTTATCAGACAGTCAGTTCTAAACAAAATGTTTTAAACATAGCGATGGTAAAATGTCAAATTCTTTTAAGATCTGATAAGCCAAAAACTATTTCCTTATTGCTAATTTGCAGTATCAAAAAATTGAAATGTTATGACAGCACACGAAATAGATTATCAGATTTTCGGCGAAGAAATGCAATATGTCGAGATTGAGCTCGATCCACAGGAAGTCGTCGTCGCCGAGGCGGGAAGCTTCATGATGATGGAAAACGGCATCCAGATGCAAACCATTTTTGGCGACGGCAGCCAACAGGAATCCGGGTTTATGGGCAAATTGCTGTCTGCCGGGAAACGCATGCTCACAGGAGAAAGCTTGTTTATGACGGCCTACCAGAACCAGAACCGCATGAAAAGTAAAGTGAGTTTCGCATCGCCTTATCCAGGGAAAATCATTGCGATCGACCTCAGAAGTTACAACGGGAAATTTATTTGCCAAAAGGACGCGTTTTTATGTGCGGCAAAAGGCGTCGCCGTCGGAATTGAATTTTCACGGAAACTCGGCCGCGGGCTCTTCGGTGGCGAAGGCTTCATCATGCAGAAACTCGAAGGAGACGGCATGGCATTCGTTCACGCGGGCGGAACATTGGCAAAAAAAGAATTGGCCTCAGGAGAAATCCTGAAAGTTGACACGGGTTGCATCGTAGGATTTTCACAAACTGTAGATTATGACATCGAATTCATCGGCGGGATCCGGAATTCGATCTTTGGAGGAGAAGGCTTGTTTTATGCGACGTTACGCGGGCCGGGAACGGTTTTCGTCCAATCGCTTCCGTTCAGCCGCCTGGCAGACAGAATTATCGCATCGGCACCAAAATCAGGCGGAAGCAATCGCGAGGAAGGCAGCCTGCTCGGAGGGCTCGGCAATCTGCTCGACGGCGACAACCGCTAGAATGACATCCGAACATAAAAAAAGCGCTTTCAGACGAGAGCGCTTTTTAGTTCAATAATCAGATGAAAATTATTCCACGACAACCGGGAACGTAACCTGGATGTCGGTTTCTCCTCCGGCATTGGTAATGTCGCCTGAAGCAACGCCGTCCGCAGATTTATTCGGCTCATGACGCAACACGACAGTCAGGTTGCCATTAGCCGCGCTTGTAGTCGTGAACGTAAAATTCACCCCGATCGGCTGGCTGTTGCCGTCAAAAGGCGCGGCGTAAGCGGTTGTCCCGATGTTGTTCGTAGCGCTGAAGAAAAATTGGTGGTCAAGTGCTTCTTCGATGATTTCAGATGTTATGCTTTCCGCAGGAGTCGCGATCTCGTTTAGCAAATCAAGCGATCCGTTGTAAACGGTATTTGCTGCAAGATTCGCGGAAGTCGTTATGACGGGAGCGTTCGGCCCGTCGCCATCAAGGTCGCGCGATTGCAGGACGATAGGCGTTCCTCCGTTTTGCGGCGTTAACGTCACTTTTACGGTTGTAATGACTTCTTCTTCGTTTACAGGGGCACTTGAATTATCGTCAGATGAGCAAGAAGACATGAACAGAGCAACTATTCCGATTGGTAAAAATTTCAGGTTTTTCATTTGTGTAAATTTTGGATTAAAAATTAAATTTCATTTGTAGCGTAAAATTCCTTCCGATGTCGTCGGCATAATAGCGCATACGGTTCAGGTAGTCGCGATAGGCCGTATCGAGAAGGTTCTGGATTCCGAAGACGATCGTCGTCCTGACGTTTGGGATCGAATCCAGCGTAATCTGTGATGTAAAATGCAATAAGTTGTAGGCCTTGGGCGGACGGCTGATTTCCACCAAGGTCGCCGTCGGATTACCGTCGACAAGGACATCCGCATAAAAATCGTTATTCGGATAACGGTTCTGGAAGAACGCCCATTCGTTCCTTAGCCCGATTTCAAAATCGCTCCATTCCTTTTTGTGAAACGAAACGCCGTTGGCCCAATTTGCGGGCGGCATGTCGATAAGCGGGCGCCCGGAGCTGAGATCCTTGCCGTGAACGTAAGCGAACGTCGTGTGGTAATTCCAGTTTTGGGCAAGATCAATGTCGAGCGTCACGTCAACGCCGGTCAGGCGGGCATCGGTCTGCAGATATTCCCAAACCGGGAACGCGCCACGATTGGTGTATTCAAGCCCGGTCGGCTGCAAGAACATAAAGTCGCTGATGCTGTTGACGAACGGATTGACCTCGATCGATATTTTGTCTGTGGCATATGCAAACGTAGTCGACGCTTTAAAAGACGTCTCCTGTTTCAAACGCAAATCGCCCAATTCGATCTGGCCCGTAGCGTGATGCAGTCCGTCGCTGAACAATTCCGACGGATTCGGATTCCGGCGAGCCAGGCTCAAATTCACAAACCAGTTAAAATTGTCTGCCAATTCATATTTAGACCCGCCACTTGCGGACACATTGTGGTACGTAAAAACCGGATTGGTCTTCCACTGCGTCCCGAAATCGCCGGTGATAAAATGAGCGAAACCGGCATCGTATCCGCGTTCCTGCCATCTCGATTTGATATAGAATTTAGTGGCATCGACATGGCTGTAATCGTATCGGATACCTGCTTCCAGACGCCATTTATCCGAGACATCGTAAACTGTCGTGGCATAGGCGCCCAGATCGGTTTTAGTAAAATCAGGGATCAGCGGACGGACACCGGTATCGATACTCGCAATATTGTTTTGGTACGATGCGGATATTCCTGTTTTGAATCGCCAATCTTTAGACTTGTCGGAAGCAAAATCGACGAGCAGCGCATGCGTCGCCAGATCGAGATCGAGAGCCGCCCTGTCCCGATTGGCACCGCGCCTCACGTCATATTCCAGGCGGTTGTTGAACTGAAACGAATACTGGACGTCGAACCGACCCGAATGCCAGTCGCGGTAGTAGCTCAACTTCGCCAGATGATGCTGAACGGCTTGCTTGGGAGAACCAATATTATGCGTGAAATCATTTATCACAGCAGGCTGGCCGTTGTTGATGGCGTTGACGAGATCGGTGATATTGCCGATGTGGGACGCGCGCAAAATGCCGATCTCCGCATTGTAATAACTGTAAAATGCATCAAATCCCGAATGTTCGCCTTTGTAACCGAAGCCTGCCGAGAAATTCTTCTCGCGTATCCCGGTGTTCGATAAGACATAATCGGGAGCTTCCAGGTCGCCCAGATATTTGAACGTGCCCTGGGCTTTCCAGTTCCATCCGGTTTTGTAGCCTTTGAAAACCGATGCGGTTGCGCTTCCGCCCTGGCCGTTAGTGGCTGAGTTCAGGATGGCGCGTCCGTAAATCGTATCCTTAACCGGAATTTTGGGAGCATCGATAATAATGACCCCTCCAATCGCATCGCCTCCGTATTGCAAGCCTGCCGCTCCTTTCACGACTGAAACAGTCCCTGCTGAATTCACGTCCAGATTGGGCGCATGTTCCAAGCCCCATTGCTGATCTTCGAGCTTCACGTTGTTGTTGATTACCAGAACGCGGTTGCTGTGAAGGCCGTTGATCACCGGTTTAACGATCGTACTTCCCGTTTTGAGGGACGAAACGCCGCTGATTTCCTTGACCAGATCGCCAAGGGAAGCATTGCTGAATTTTTCGATATCGGCGGTTTTCAGCGATCGCTTCGGCTGGGTATTCGCGGTCGGATTTCCGGTGCTGACGACCACTTCCGACAAAGTGGAAATGTCGTTTTGCAGGACAAAGTCGACGGTTAGGGCGCTGGTTACGGAAATAGTTCTCTGGACGGATTTGTATCCGACAAAAGAAGCCGAAATGACGTGCTGGCCCTGCGGAAGGAGCAACGTGAAACTTCCGTTTTTGTCTGCATTGACGTACACGTTGGCTGCGTGGATGTGGCATCCGGCAAGGATCTCGCCTTTATCCGACGTCACTTTTCCGGAAACGGCGAACTGTGCAAATGCGCTTTTGCCTCCCAAAAACAGGAGTGCAAGCGCGAAAATTATACGCATGATAAGGGAATTGAATGTGATTGATTCCGATAAATCGGCTTATGTCAAATCAGCATTCGAGAGGCGGGCCGCGATGTGAAAACAGGCTTCCGGCAAAATAAGAGGTGATTTCCTTTGATCGGAAATAAGAGTAGCGCTGATGGATTTCAGGCTTCTGGATCCTGATCTTTACGACTTCCGAACCTATAAAACCGGCAAAATTAAAATGGCAGACGAAACAATTGTGGTCTTTGTGATGCTGATGCGACAGTTCGTGCTTTGCATCGGTCTTTTCGTGATGGCATTTGGGTGCGTGAAGTTCCTCCATAATGTGCTCGACCGAATGCGCCGACTGGAACACGACCGAGAAAAGTATGGCTGCCGAAGCGAACAGATTAAATATGGCGAATTTTGACTTCACGCTGTAAATTTAGCCACGAATGGCACGTAAAAACCCTAATTATTTGTGAAAAGTTAGTCTTACGGAAATCTCAAAAGTTACAACAGCCGGTTAACGGCAAGATATTCAGCGATCTGGACGGCGTTCGTAGCCGCACCTTTCCGGAGGTTATCGGCAACGATCCACATGTTCAACGTGTTCGGCTGGCTTTCGTCGCGTCGGATACGGCCAACGAAAACTTCATCTTTCTGATGGGCGAACAACGGCATCGGATACTCAAACGCGTCGATGTTGTCCTGGACGATGATTCCCGGCGTTTCCGATAATATTTTTCTGACATCGGCAACCTCGTAATCGTTTGCAAACTCAACATTAACCGATTCGCTGTGGCCGCCCATAACGGGAAGACGCACGGCAGTCGCCGTAACGTGGATCGAATCGTCTGACAGGATTTTTTTGGTTTCCCGCGTCATTTTCATTTCCTCTTTCGTGTATCCGTTGTCTTCGAAGACATCGATCTGAGGGATAATATTCTGGTGAATCTGATATTTATAGGCTTTTTCGCCCTCGATTCCGGCGTATTCGTCCTGAAGCTGCTTTACCGCCTTGACACCTGTACCCGTCACCGACTGGTAGGTCGAAACCACGACGCGCCTGATCGTATATTTCCTGTGAAGCGGCGCTAGCGCAAGAACCATTTGTATGGTAGAGCAGTTTGGATTCGCGATGATTTTGTCGTCCTTAGTCAGTTCGTTGGCGTTGATTTCAGGAACGACGAGTTTTTTGTCGGGATCCATTCTCCAGGCTGAAGAATTGTCGATTACAGTAGTTCCTGCCGCCGCGAAAATGGGCGCCCATTCTTTTGAAGTGTCACCACCGGCCGAGAAGATCGCGATTTCCGGCTTCATGTCGACGGCTGTCTGCATGCCCACAACCTTATACGGTTTGCCGTTGTAAACGATTTCCTTACCAACCGATTTTTCTGAAGCGACCGGGATCAGTTCTGTAATCGGGAAATTCCTTTCGGCAAGGACCTGGAGCATGACTTCGCCTACCATTCCGGTAGCGCCAACGACGGCAACTTTCATAATGTTGTGAGTTTTGTTGGTGCAAAAGTAGTGAAAGTAAAAAACAAACTGAACACAGCTATTACCACAATTTTATACAATGAACTTCCAAAAAAATACCACGCCGTCAAGCGTGGTTTAGTTAGAATATGTAATGTAGCGTACGGTGTCGTTTAAGCGCGGTTTCTCAAGGCATCGCGAATTTCCATAAGCAACTTTTCCTCATTGCTCGGTGCAGGTGGCGCGGCGGGAGCAGCTTCCTCTTTTTTGCGCTGCGAATTAATGATGCGCACCACAACGAAAAGGGCTAGCGCCACTATAATAAAAGAGATCACATTCGACAGGAAAAGGCCGTATTTGATACCTGTTCCTTCAATGGTCAACTCTTTTATATCTTCAAGGTTCGCGGCCTTAAGCACCGGATCCAATATCAGCGGTGTAATAATGTCTTCAACAAGCGACTTTACGATGTTGTTAAAGGCAGCACCAATAACGACACCCACTGCAAGGTCGATCACATTACCCTTCAGGGCGAATTCCTTAAATTCTTTGAAAAATCCCATAGTTTTTTGTCTTTAGATTACTTCACCAATTTACTCAGAATATTTTTAAGAATTAACCAAAAGCGGTGGTTATTCCCTGTAAAAAACTCTTTTTACGCGCTGCGAAATGCTCGTAAGTATTTCATAAGGAATTGTTTCCAGTTTTTCAGCCATTGAAATTACACTAGGATTTTCACCGAATATTACAACAGGATCGCCTTCCTTGCAAGTAATCCCGGTGACATCGGCCATGAGCATATCCATGCAGATGCTGCCCGCGATCGGCGCTTTTTTCCCATTAACGTTTACGTATCCGATGCCACGGCCCCAATGTCTGGAAATTCCATCGGCATATCCGATTGGTATCGTCGCAATTTTCGTCTCGTGTGTGGCTATGAAACGCCGTCCGTAACCCACGCTGTCACCGGCTGGGATGGTCCGGATCTGCGAAAGTATCGATTTTAAAGTTCCGACATTTTCCAGATATTTCTGTTCCGACGCATCGTTTGAAATGCCATAGATTCCTATTCCCAGGCGAACCATGTCGAATTGTGCCTCGGTATAATTGCTGATTCCGGACGTGTTTAAAATATGCCGTATCGGATTTATTCCAAGTTCAGAAATCATTATCGCCGACATTTTTTCAAACAACGCGATCTGCCCGAGCGCGAATTCATGATGCTGCAGATCGTCGCTCGTGGCCATGTGGGACAAAATACTCTTGACTTTAACGGACTTGTTTTCCTTGAGAACGGCAATGAGATTTTTCAGTTGCGCTTCTTCAAAACCCAGTCGATGCATGCCCGTGTCGAGTTTGATATGTATCGGATAATGCTCGAGCTGCTTTTCGTTTGCGATCTTTAAAAACGCGGCAAGGCCTTTCAAACTGTAGATTTCCGGTTCCAAACCATGTTGGATGATCGACATAAAACTCGTCGATTCTGGGTTCATGACCATTATCGGAAGCGAAATTCCCTGCGATTTGAGTGCAATTCCTTCATCGGCGAAAGCCACGCCAAGATAGTCGACCTTGTGATGTTCCAGCAGACGCGCGATCTCGATGCCGCCGTTGCCGTAACCGAACGCCTTAACCATGACCATAATTTTGGTTTCGGGACGAATTTTAGACCGGAAGAAATTCAGGTTATGCGAAATAGCGTTCAGGTTGATTTCGAGTACGGTCTCATGCGTTTTCTCTTCCAGAAGCGACACGATCTTTTCGAATTGAAACTGCCGTGCACCCTTGACCAGAATGGTTTCGTTGGCAAACCGGAGCCCGTCGAACGCGGCCAGGAATTCATTTGTCGTATGAAAAGTCATGCAATTCACGAACTTATTCCGGAATGCGGAAATGGTTTCCCCGATGCCGATCACGCGGTTGATTTTATTGGAAATCACAAGTTGGGACACGCGCGAGTACAGTTCCTCGTTTGTCAATCCGGACTGGAAAATATCGGAAAGGATAAGCGTCCGTTTCTTATGTTGCTTTTGGGTTTCCAGGAAATCGAGCGCGATTTTGAGCGATTGGAAATCGGAACTGTAACTGTCGTCGATGACCGTCGAATTGTTGATGCCATTTTTAACTTTCAGGCGCATTTCGACCGGAAACAGCATCGCCATCCGGTTTTTGATCGTGTCGTTATCGTATCCGAAATGGAGCAAAACCATCAGGCAATGCACTGCATTTTCTAGGGAAGCGTCGTCGCGGAACGGAATTTCTACTTCAAAAGCGCGCTCCTTCCAGGAAACGGAGACGAACGTATTCTCGCCGGAATGCCTTCTTTCGAGGGAAACATCGGCAAAATCATCTTTAAAACTCCAGGAGAAACGCTTAATATCCGACGGGATAAAAGCTTCTATCGTTTTGTTCGTGTTGTAAATGAGCAGTTCCGAATGCCTGAAAAGCTTGAGTTTTTCCTTGATTTTATCGGCGATATTCGTAAAACCTTCGTCGTGCGCAGATCCTATATTCGTTAAAATACCGATCGTGGGCGCTATGATAGGCTCGAGGTTTTCCATTTCGGAAATGGTTGAGATGCCCGCTTCGAAAATGCCGAGATTGTGCTTCTCATTAATCGAAATCACCGAAAGCGGCACGCCAACCTGCGAATTATAGCTTTTCGGACTACGGATAATATTGTAATCTGGACTGAGCAGGAAGTTAAGCCATTCCTTGACGATCGTTTTGCCGTTGCTTCCGGTGATACCGATTACCGGAAACCTGAAATGGTTCCGATACCAGGCAGCAAATTGTTGCAAAGCCGCCAGCGTGTTGGGTACGACGAGAAAATTCGCCTGGTTTTTAACTTCTTCCGGAATGTAGGAAACCACAAAATTCACGACGCCCGAATCGATAAGCTCGCCTATGTAATTATGAGCGTCGTTATTGGGGCCGGAGAGCGCGAAAAATAAGGTTTCGGCATCGTTCTGAAGCGATCGGCTGTCGATTGAAATATGGGAAATATTGGCCGCGTCGAATTCCCCGACCCATTTGGCGCCAATGACGGGAATGATATTTTTTAAAGTCACGATCAAGCGTTGGGATCTTTTCTGTGCGGATCCTCGGGCGAAGTATCCGGATGTTCGTTGTTCTTCCACATGGCCGAAAAGAATGCCGCACGGCTCAAAGGCTCGTATTCCTCAGTTTCGCCAAGTAATACCAATCGTTCGGAATCTGATTTGCGGAATGAATAATTCGCAAGATTTCCCGTCCTGGTGCACACCGCATGCACTTTGGTCACATATTCGGCAGTTGCCATCAACGCAGGCATGGGCCCGAACGGATTGCCTTTAAAATCCATGTCGAGGCCGGCCACTATTACACGGATCCCCTGATTAGCCAGGTCGTTGCAGACGCGCACGATCTCGTCGTCGAAGAACTGGGCTTCGTCGATTCCGACGACATCGCAGCCCATAGCAAGGATCGCAATATTGGCCGCAGCCGGAACAGGTGTCGAACGGATTTCGTTGGAATCATGCGAGACGACCATCTCTTCGTGATAACGCGTATCGATTGCCGGCTTGAATATTTCGACTTTTTGCCTGGCGAACTGAGCACGTCTCAAACGCCGGATCAATTCTTCGGTCTTACCCGAAAACATCGAACCGCAAATGACTTCTATCCAGCCGAATTGTTCTTTGTGGTTAACTGTATTTTCGAGAAACATTTCGTAATTTTCGCAGTGTAAATGAAACGGTTTTCTTTAATTTGCGGTAGCGGAAACCGTTGTAAATTTGTTGGATTCATGCCTGTAAAGCATCGATTCCAAAAGTAGAAAATTTTTGCCAACGACAGCTTCCGTCATCAAAAAATCAAGCTAAGTCACGCCTTACCATACCATAATCTCCCAGACATGAAAAAGAAGCTCGAAGCCGAACTTATCAGCCTTGCACACCGAATTTTGCAGTTAAAGAACAAAGAAGACGTTGCGGTTTTGCAGGAGGAGGCGCGAAAACTTTATGAAAAATTGTCCGTGTTGCGGTTCGTCGAGGAGAACTTTGCCGAGGTAAAACCGACGATCGGGCAGGCGGAAGTCGAGGAAAAGCTGGAAAAGTCGTTGGACTACGAAGAAAAAGTCGTGGTCGGTGAAATTCCGTCAGAGGAAGAACTGGAGGAAGATCCGTCGGAAAATAAAGTGTCCGAATTAGTGGGAAACCTGGCGGCGTCAAAATCGGTAACAGACGAACCTTTCGGGTCCGATGAAAAACCGGAAGATGAACCTGAAAGCGGATCGGAAGCTAATGAAGGTGAAGAATCGGAGGTGGCGGCCGAGGCGGATGCATCCGATAGTAAGGCATCTGAAGAATCCGAATTAGCATCTGGAGAAAACGTCACTGAGAAACAGGATTCGGATGATTCCGCATCTGATAAAACAGCTGATATAGAATCGCCTACGCTGGAAGAAGGCAAGGATTTCGTCCATCCGGAAGCCTCTGAAGAAATCAAATTGGCAGAAGAAGCGAACAGGGCCACCGAAATGTTTTGGGATGCCGCTCCGGCAGATGCTGGGCAAAGCGAATCTAAGCCGGAAGAGATCCCGGCTGCGGAAACGAGTTCGGAATTTGCAGCCGACGGTAAAAACGACGATTTATTTCTTCCGAAGTTCGAACTGAGCTTTGACGAAAAAGCGCAAGATCCGGCGCAAAGCGAACAAAAAACCGAGGATATTCCGGCACCGGCGTTTACTTTCGACGATTTGCTTGGAAAAGATTACGCGGATCCTGTTTTCGTCAAGCCGGAGGAATTGCAGCGTTCGTTCGAAACTCCGAAGCCTGCCGAGCCTGAAGCTCCGAAATTAGAGGAGCAAAAAGAAGTAATCCCGATTTCTAGGACAATGGATAAATCGAACGTAATTCCGCTTAACAAAGACGAGAGAGGCGTGACTCTTAACGATAAGTTGTCCAAAGGCATTACGATCGGGCTTAACGACCGCATCGCGTTCATGAAGCAATTGTTCAACAATTCGAGCGAGGATTACAACCGTGTTTTGTCCCAACTGATCACTTTCGACAACTTTACAGATGCCAAAGATTTCATCGATACGATGGTGAAACCGGACTACGAAAACTGGTCAGGCAAGGAGGAGTATGAACAGCGGTTCCTGGAAATCATAGAAAAACGCTTTCAGTAAATGGGTAAATTATATCTTGTCCCGACGCCCATCGGCAATCTCGAGGACATGACGTTCCGGGCGATCCGCGTTTTGAACGAGGCCGATCTGATCCTGGCCGAGGACACGCGCAATTCCGGGAAACTGCTCAAGCATTTCGAAATCGGGACGCACATGATTTCCCACCACATGCACAACGAACACAAAACCGTGGAGCAATTGGTGTCGCGTATGAAATCGGGTGAAACTTTTGCGTTGATTTCGGATGCTGGAACTCCGGCGATATCAGATCCCGGCTTTTTGCTGACGCGGGCCTGTGTCGAAAACGGCGTGGATGTGGAATGTTTGCCAGGGGCGACGGCGTTTGTACCGGCTTTGGTGAATTCTGGCTTACCAAACGACCGCTTTATTTTCGAGGGATTCCTTCCTGAAAAAAAAGGCCGGCAGACACGCTACCTCGCTCTTTCCGAAGAAACCCGAACCATGATATTTTATGTTTCTCCTCACAAACTCGTGAAAACGTTAGGCGAGTTCGTTCAATATTTTGGAGAGGACCGGCAGGTTTCCGTTTCGCGGGAACTGTCTAAATTACATGAGGAAACCGCCAGGGGAACCGCTGCGGAAGTATTGAAGCACTTTGAAAAGGGGACTGTTAAGGGGGAAATAGTGGCTGTTGTCGCGGGTAAAACCGGTAAATGAGAGATTTTATGGTTTAGGATTTTTACCATTGAGGACATTAAAAACATTAAGAACATTAAGTTTATATTCTTTCAAATCTAACAAAGATTCTAAACTTTCTTAATGATGTTCTTAATGTTAAAAAGAATAGCATTTAGGTCATTAAATGCATTAAGATCATTAAGTTCTGATAACTGTCGGGTCCTACAAAGATTCTTAACTCTCTTAACTCTCTTAATGTTCTTAATGCTAAAAAGAATACCCTTAGGTCATTAAAACATTAAGATCATTAAATTTTGATTACTGTCGGGTCCAACAAAGATTCTTAACTATCTAAACTCTCTTAATGTTCTTAATGTTTAAAAATCGTATGTGCTAATGCATATTCTTAACGCATTTAATGTTCTAAATGGTTAAAAATGATTGCTCTTAAACCGTTACTATCAAGCCTCAATAGTTACAAAACTGAACTGTTTCCCGCTGAACAACCCCAAATCGCTAATCTTTAAATCCGGGATAACAAGCAGCGCCATAAACGACAAAGTCATAAAAGGCGCGCTAAGGCCGCTGCCAAATTCCTTGGCCATCGCATCGATTTCCTGATACAATTTCCCGGTTTCGGCACCATCTCTATCGCTGATAATTCCCGCTACCGGAAGCGGCAGTATCTTTTTTAAATTACCGTGGACGGCACATATCCCGCCTTTGTTATCAATAATGAGGTTTACCGCCGAACAAATTTCCTCATCAGATGTTCCCACTGCGATGATATTGTGAGAATCGTGTGCAACAGATCCCGCGATAGCGCCTTTTTTCAATCCGAAATTTTTGATGAATGCAACCGATGGCCGCGCCTCCTTGTACCGGTTGACGACGGCGATCTTCAGGATGTCGTTTTGTACGTCCGAAACCAATCTGCCGTTTTCCGATTTTGGCGTCAGATGGAGTTCATTTGTGATTAATTGGCCGTCCAAAGCTTCAATGACGCGTATTTTTCCGGATGCCGATCTTACTTCGAAATCTTCCGGAGTTATGTATCCGATATTAAAATTGTTCGGCGTTTCAAAATCTGCGGAAGCGATCCGGGATTTTTCATGCTCTGCGACAAGATTTCCGTCGATGAATGTTCTTAGAACTTTGAAATCAATCAGGTCTTCGACGACGATAAAATCCGCGGAAGCGCCAACACTCAAATCCCCGACATCCATTTTATAATGTGAAACAGGGTTCAGGCAGGCAGCCGTCAAAACCTTGAAAACATCGATTCCTTTAGCGACTGCCCGTGCGCAAAATTTGTTGATGTGGCCGAGCAACAGGTCGTCGGGATGTTTATCATCCGAACAAAACATCATATTTTCATAGTTTTCGGGCAGCAGATCGATCAAAGCTTCGAAATTTTTTGCCGCACTGCCTTCGCGAATCAGGATCTTCATTCCTAACGATAACTTTTCAGCCGCCTCATCATATGTAAAAGATTCGTGATCGGTTGTGATTCCTGATCCGACGTATTTCCTGAGATCGTCTCCACGAAGTCCCGGAGCGTGACCGTCGACGGCCTTGTTATACTGTTTGGCCCATTCGATTTTTTTGTGAACCTCAGGATCGTCGAAAATCACGCCCGGATAGTTCATCATTTCGGCCAGGTAAAAAATATCGGGAGATTCGAGAAGTTCCTTTACGCCATTGGAATCTATCGTCGCTCCGGCGGTTTCAAAACCGGTTGCAGGCACGCAGGACGGTGCGCCGAAGTGAAATTTGAATGGCGTTTTCTTGCCGTTTTCGATCATGTAGCGAACGCCGTCGGCACCTAAAACGTTGGCAATCTCATGAGGGTCCGAAATGGTCGCGATGGTTCCATGCGTCACGGCGATTTTGGCGAACTCAGACGGGACAAGCATGGAACTTTCGATGTGGATATGGGCATCGATAAATCCGGGCAGGATAAAGGTTTCGACGTCGTGGTCAGATTCGGTAATCGATTCGATTGTGCCATCTTTGATGAAAATTTCCCCTTTGAAGATATTCCGGTTCCGGATGTCTACGATTTTTCCCTGAATTCGCATTTTTAAATATTTTGAATGGCAAGATGGTAAAATAATTTTGAATCCGATATCTGTCAAGGCTAAACTTACATGCCGACTCCACTAAAGGAATTTCGTATATTTAACTTATTTTCAATTACTTAAATAAAAATTTATGGATAAGCAAAGGTTTTTGTCTTTTGACGTGGACAGGGGAAATCAAAAAATTACGGTCCGGCGGGAATTCGCAGCCGATAAAAACAGGGTGTGGCAGGCTTGGACAACTAGTGAAATGCTGGATAAATGGTGGGCTCCGAAACCTTGGGTTGCCGTAACGCAATCCATGGATTTTAGTGAAGGCGGCGCCTGGTTCTATTATATGAAAGGACCGGACGGAGAAAGACACTACAGCCGCGCGGATTACGATGAGATCGATACCGGGAACCGCTATTCGGGATATGATGCGTTTGTGGATGCCGACGGCAACATTCTGGAAGATATGCCGCGGACGTTCTGGCTTGTCGGATTTGAAGAAAGCGATGGGCATACGTTCGTGAATATTGAGCTCCGATTCGATAAAACAGAAGATTTGGAAAAGACATTGGAGATGGGATTTGAAGAAGGGTTTGCGATGGGAATGCGCAATCTTGACGGGGTTCTTGCAGATTGGCGATGAAAATCGGGTTGAGATTCCAGACCTAACAGGTTTTCAAAAACTGTTAGGTCTGGCAAAGTTCGGCAATACGTAAACCTCTCATTTACAGTTTTTCTGTACATTTGTTAAAGCGGATAATATTTTTTTGGCCACCTCAATTTGTGCTTGGAAATTCCAAATTATTACTACATTTACGCCATCTACTCCATTCAATCCAAATTATATGCGCTGGACTTTCCCATCTCCCGTCGATCCCCGAATCGTTACCGATCTCTCCCAATCGCTCAATGTCGAACCGCTTATTGCGCAACTGCTCGTTCAAAGAGGCGTAACCACTTTTGACGAAGCTCGGCTGTTTTTCCGTCCCACGCTTGATGATCTTCACGATCCGTATCTGATGAAAGATATGGACAGAGCCGTGGAACGCGTTGAAAAAGCGATAGCCAACCAGGAAAGCATCCTTGTTTTCGGTGATTATGATGTGGATGGTACGACATCCGTTTCATTGGTGTCGACCTATTTAAGGACACATTACCCGAAAGTTGACACCTACATTCCGGATCGTTATGCCGAAGGTTACGGCGTGTCTTATCAAGGCATCGATTACGCTGACGATAACGGATGTACGTTGATCATAGCTTTGGACTGCGGGATAAAATCAATCGATCATGTTTTGTACGCGAAGCAAAAAGGCATCGATTTTATCATTTGCGACCACCACAGGCCCGGGAGCGAACTGCCCGATGCGGTTGCCGTCCTGGATCCGAAGCGTTCCGATTGCGATTATCCCTACGATGAGTTATGCGGATGCGGAGTCGGCTTCAAACTCGTCCAGGCGTTAGGCCTTAACCGAGGTAAGACAATAGACGATCTAAAGCCGTATCTCGATCTCGTCGCCACGGCGATCGCTGCGGATATCGTGCCGATGACGGGCGAAAATCGCATTCTTGCCAAATTCGGACTGGAAGTCATAAATTCAGATCCGCGTCCTGGAATCAAGGCTCTTATAGCGAACGCCAGGAAATCAAAGCTTGATATTACCGATGTGGTCTTTCTGCTGGCGCCCCGGATCAATGCGGCGGGACGAATCAGGCACGGAAATCACGCCGTTGAGCTTCTGACCGAAACCGATTACGATCTCGCTCAAAAATTTGCCGCGGATATCGAGAAATATAATGTCAGCAGGAAGACGCTGGACAAGCAGATTACCGAAGAGGCGCTGCTGCAAATCGAAGTAAACGAAGAAGTTGGACATGCCACCACGGTCGTGTTTCAGCAGGATTGGCACAAAGGCGTCATCGGAATCGTGGCTTCGCGGCTGATCGAGACGCACTACCGGCCAACTTTGGTATTTACGAAATCTGGGGAGAAACTCGCAGCGTCGGCCAGGTCCGTATCAGGATTCGACGTCTATAATGCACTTGAGGCTTGTGCCGAACATTTGGAACAATTTGGCGGACACATGTATGCCGCCGGCCTGACCTTGAAAGAAGAAAACTACGCGTGTTTCAAGCAGGCATTCGAAAAAGTCGTGTCCGAAACGCTTCATCCCGAATTAAAAACGCCGGAACAAAAAATAGATGCGGAGATTGCATTTGAAGACATTACGCCCAAATTCTTCAGGATCCTGAAGCAATTCGAACCCTTCGGCCCTCAGAACATGACGCCGGTATTCCTGACGCGCAATATGTTCGATACGGGATTTGCCCGTTTGATCGGAGATGACAAGAAACATGTAAAACTCTACGTCCGCCAGGGCGATTCCGGAGGTATAGGCGCGGTCGGTTTTTCGCTTGGGAAAAAAATCGATCTGGTAAAGAATCAGAAATGCTTCGATGCCGTTTATTGTGTCGATGAAAACGAATGGAACGGGAATGTCAGCCTCCAGCTTCGGATAAAGGACATACGTGGGGAATCACCATAATCCTGGATACCCGGATGACGCTACAATTATCTAAACAATTTTAACACACGGCTATTTAGAACCGATTTAAATAATCTTATATTTGCTCTGATCCCAATTCACAGGTCATGAGGCAAATCGCACCATTATATTATAACGACCACGGAACCGCTTTTTACTGGAAAAAGGACGGAGATATCCTGACGGACAAAGTGCAGTTAGTATTTAAGGAAACCGGATTCCATTTCAATGAAGCCGAGTTGGAAACTTTTGCAAAGCTGATCGAGGAATCTTGCAGGAGAAACACTTGCGACGGATGCGGCATGCGGCACCAGTGCATGAAATTCTTGCTCAAAACGCCGGTTTCCTCAATCGATTTGGCGGTTTCAATACATGAACTCAACGGAATAAAGGATCTGGTCATGGGAACGCTGTTCATGCTCGATCTGCAGAAATTCGTTTACGGGATCGGGCGAAATTAAGATTATTTGCCGTATTCCAATAATTCGAAGGACGTTCCATCGAAAACGCCATAGGTGAAATACGAGATCCAGTCGCCCAAGTTTACATAAGATGAATTTTCGCCCACCTTGACAACCATAGGCAAATGCCGGTGGCCGAATATGAGGAAATCGTAGTGTTGGGACTCAAGCTTGCGCTTTGAATACTGGATCAGCCACTCTTTGTCCTCACCTAAAAACGTAACGTCGGAGTCGCCCGAGATCAATTTGTTTTTTACCGAAAGATATTGGGCCAGGCTCACACCAAGATCGGGGTGGATCCATCTGAAAAGCCATTTGGAAAAAGAATTTGTAAACACCTTTTTCATCCGCTTGTAACCTTTATCTCCAGGACCTTTCCCGTCGCCGTGGCCGATCAGGAATTGTTTCCCGTTAAAAGTAAATTCTTTGTTGTCGTGAAAAACCGGGATATTAAGCTCGGTCCCGAAATAATCGTGCATCCACAAATCGTGGTTTCCGACGAAGAAATAGATCGGGATCCCGCTATCGCGAATCTCTGCCAGCTTACCCAATACGCGCACGAAACCTTTCGGGACCACTTTTTTGTATTCGAACCAAAAATCGAACAGGTCGCCCAAAATAAAAATGGCCGCCGCATCGTGCTTCACCTCGTCAAGCCAGGCAACGAATTTTTTTTCCCGCGGCAAACTGGCTTCCCTCGTAGGAGCGCCCAGATGCTGGTCTGAGGCGAAATATACTTTTTTATTTGACGGAATCTGCATTTTACGGGTTATCGCTCGCGAACCATTCGGCGTAGGAAGTTTCGGTTTCCTGCAATCTCAACGAGTGCAGTTTGATGTTTTCCGGGAGGCGGGACTTGATCTTGGCGGCGAAATCGATGACCATGTTTTCGCTCGTCGGCTGGTAATTCACCAGGATAACGTGATGTCCGCGCTGTTTCAGTTCGTCGGCGAGTTCCACATGAGGCGTATTTCCGTTAAAAACAGTCGCATGATCGAAAAGGTCGACGATTTCCTCCCGTACGATGCGCTTCAAGTCAGAAAAATCGATGACCATCCCGAACTTCACGTGATTTTGATCCTGGTTCGGCTGCCCGATTACCGTAACCGACAATTTATAACTGTGCCCGTGAACGTTCTTGCACTTGCCGTCATAACCGTAGAGCGCGTGCCCGGTCTCAAAACTGAATTGCTTGGTGATGCGAATATTCGCCATTGTCTGAAGTTTGGGCAAAGGTAGTTAATTAGCGATTTGGTTAATAAGCGAATTAGCGAATTAGCGGATTAGCGGATTAGCGAATGACCGGATACAATTTATGCAGCTATTCCTGCTGTCCGCTATTAGCTTTCTTGACAAAGCCGGTTTTGCAGGGCGTTTGGCGGGCTTCCGTTGGTCGCCCGCAAACGCCGGCAAAACCAAGGCTTTTTCTTCAAAAGGCTAACCGCTTCCATCAGGGCTGTAACCCGTTTATGGAAGATAATATCTTTTAAAAAGCACCTAGCCCCGATGCAAGCGGATAGCCTTTTAGTCCGGAACCTGATTTTTTGCCGGGCGGCGACGGCGACCATCGGAAGCCTGAGGCGCACCTGCAAAAAACCGGTTTCGGGTAAAAGCTAGCAGCGGACAGCGGGAATAGCTCCTGAAATCACTTTGTTTTAAACTGGTTCAATGCGTTTTTCGTGAAATCAGAGAGAACGAGATTTCCCGAAACCGCCGCGCGTTCGTTGAGTAGCACGTCCCAGTTTTCGGTACCGGTCCACAGCGTTTTTTTCATTTGCGAAAGGGCTTCGGGATTGTACGTTGCCAGGCGTGAAGTGAACTCCAACAAGGCTTCGTCCAGAATTTCGCTGTTTTTGTAAATGTTTTGGTAAAGTCCTTTTTCTTTTGCCCAGAAGGCGCTTTTCCAGTCGGTGGCGCAAAGCGTAAGTTCGGAAAATGCGGCCAAACCGATCTTGCGTTCCACGGCAGGCGCGATCACGAACGGCCCGATCCCGATTGAAAGTTCAGATAGTCTGACCATCGCTTGTTCTGTGGCAAAAGCGTAATCGCAGGCCGCCGCCAACCCGACTCCGCCGCCTACGGCTTTGCCATGGATACGCCCGATTATGAGTTTCGGGCAGCGTCTCATGGCATTGATTACATTAGCGAATCCTGAAAAAAACCGGGTGCCGTCCTCCAGGTTCGAGATGGCCATCAATTCGTCGAAAGATGCGCCGGCGCAAAACGGTCCTTCGCCTTCGCTTTTGAGGATTATCAATGCAATTTCGGTATCCGAGCCCAGTTTTTCCAAGGCTTCGCTAAGTTTTTGGAGCAGGGCCGCGGGAAACGAATTCCCCGATGGATGGCCGAAAATTACGGTTGCAATGTTGCCGGATTTTTGAATCGTAAGTGTTTCTTCGCTCGTCATCGTTTAAATTTTTCCCTAAAATTACGGTTTTTGAAAAAACTGCTTTGCAATTTTCTCGAAAAGACTATCTTTGCCGTCGCTTTGGGGATGTAGCTCAGTTGGCTAGAGCGTTTGGCTGGCAGCCAAAAGGTCGTGGGTTCGAGCCCCATCTTCTCCACCAAAGACAATTCAAAATACACCGAAACCCTTGAAATCCTATGATTTTCAAGGGTTTTCTATTTTCACAAATTCGGTTTGATTCCATTTATTTGCCTTTGTGGGTGTACAATTCGGTGTAGCTAAAATCAGCATCTGAAAAGTACACCGATTCACTTCGGGAAGCCCCGTAAATAAAGGCAGTACATAAATTGAACATCTTGTTTCCTTTTGACGGTTGAACTAAATTCTAACAATCCAAAAAGAGAAATCACATGGAAACGAACATCAGCATCCTTTTCTATCTCCGGAAAGACAAAACCAACAAAGACGGGCTCGCACCTATTTTTCGTCGCATCACCATCAACGGCCAACGGCTCGACAACAGCACGGGTCAGTGGGTCGATCCTGCCAAATGGTCGCAGGAAGGAAGCAAAATGAAGGGCACTACCGCAGAAGCCCGGTTAGTAAATGGTCACCTTGATATGATCAAAGCGAAGATTTTTGATGCCGAGCGACAGCTATATAAAAAAGACATCGAAGTCAATTTCGAGAACCTCAAAAACAAGTTGCTGGGAAGGGAAGAACAAAAGCGCACCATCGTACCTATATTTAAAGAGCACAACCGCCGGGTCGAAAAATTGATCGGGCAAGGGTTTGCACCGCTTACCCTCAAACGCTACCAGACAGCCTTGAACCATGTCGAGGCATTCCTGCAATGGAAGTTCAAGGTCACCGATTATCCCATAGACAAGATCAACCACGCATTTATCAACGATTTTGATTTCTACCTACGCAGCGAACGGGAATGCAACAACAACACCTCGGTTAAATACGTGAAGAACTTCGGCAAGATTGTCCGGGAATGCGTGGCCAACGGTTGGCTCACGGTTGATCCTTTTCTGAATTATAAGCAAAAGATGAAAGAAGTCGTGCGGGAATACCTGACAGAAGATGAAGTCGAAACTATTCTGAACAAGCAGTTTTCCAACGAACGCCTGGAAGCCGTACGCGACATTTTCATTTTTAGTTGCTTCACCGGCCTGGCCTACATCGATGTAAAGAACCTCACGCCCGAAAACCTGTCTCTGGGAATCGACGGCGGCAAATGGATTTTCACCTCGCGTCAAAAAACCGAAACCGCATCCCGTATTCCGCTTTTGCCGATCACCGAAATGATTATCGAGAAATACAAGAGCCATCCATACTGTAATAATAAAGGAGTGCTACTGCCGGTAACCAGCAACCAAAAGGTCAACTCCTATTTAAAGGAGATTGCAGATTTCTGTGGGATCACTAAGCTTTTGACGTTTCACATCGCGCGACACACGTTTGCTACTACGATTACGTTAACCAATGGCGTTCCTATTGAGAGCGTGAGTAAAATGTTAGGGCATACGAGTATCAAGACTACGCAGCATTATGCGAAAATATTGGACAGAAAGGTTAGCGACGATATGCAGACACTCCGTCAAAAATATAGCGCAACTGGTAAGAAAAAGGACGTTGGTTGATAGCATACGTTCTCAACCTAAATCCTCCCCGAAAAGTTGAGCCTTGCTTACGACCAAAAAGTCTGAAAGAAGGTTTTGCTTAGAATTAGAAGCACTTAAAATCTTTACCTTAGCGATATGACGCCAGGTTCAAAATATTTTGAAGAACTCCAGGGGCTTATCTTGTTCATGCTTATCAAGCCTAAAACAATAATGTCTCTGCAAGAATTCAGCTTCTTACACCAAATTTTGAGCTAAAGCCATTTCTGTATGCGCATTACCAAAATACAAAGGGAAATTCTTCTAAGTCTTCCTCTTAGGCTTTTCCACATCATACATCCCCACACCAGTCTTCGTATAATACGTATCGATTTCTTCCCCAAATCCAATTACAGAATTCACCTTTCCCATATTCTCTGCCGGTAACGGAAAATGGTTGTCCAGAAAAAAGCCCAGGATGTCGATTTCGTCGGTGAAAAGAACATCGTTTCTGTCATACAGCCCCAATCTATTGTCCAGGTAATCCATGAAATCATTTTCGGTTTTGACCAAATCCGCGAATACCATCAAGTCATATAACGACACGACCCATACCCACTTGTAATCCGCACCTAAGATTCCTGAATCCACCAAGTGTTTTAGCCCAAGCGAAAGCGCGGCGAAATGTTCGAAGGTCACCGTGATTTTGTAGATTTTCTTGCCTTTTGTCCCATCTATAGTAACTGTCTTTCCCGCGCCCCCTTCTGCATATTCAAAAACAGCATTCGGATTGCCGTTAATATAAGTCAACGCACGATGACATTGGAAAGAACCGTAGTTGATCGTTTCCTCAAGACGGTCCTTAAGCCCTTTCATAGCACCCCGTCTATGCTTGTTGTTGAGCTCACCCGCCTTCACCTCGATGACATAGATGTTTTCGTCCGTTACCGCCAATAGATCAAGTTCATTTTTCTTCTTCTCGTTGTTTTCAACGGTATAGTATATCGCCGACCTGTAAAAAGTAGCATTGGGCATTATCGTTTCGAATAGATGGCGCGTCTTGATTTCCGAAAAATTATCCCTCGAGTGGCGAGCGGTGTTATTTCTGTAATTCGCATCATAGTAAACCTGGCTAGCCTCCTTGATCAACTGCTCCGTAATTTTGAAAAGATTCCGGAAAGCCAATTGCATCGAGAAATGATAGTACTTTCCGTCGACTTTGGCGATAGGTTTTTGATGGATCACGCTATCGTTCATTATAAAAGCTTTGAACTGGGGCGGATTCAGAAAATTTCCGTTGGAACCAAACGTAGTGCTTAACCTTTCAAGGACACGTTCTTCAACATCTGTTTCGGGAACTACCCAGAATATTCTGGGATAGGTACCGATGTCTGTAAGTTCGTAATGATACCAACCCATTCCATCTTCCGGGATAACAACATCTGGATTCGTTTCACCAAACAACTGGAAAGGGGTTTTTTGGGCGGCACCCGCAATTTGGATCATGTCCTCGAATCCGCCCAGTGAGTCCTGCCACTTGTTGAACCGTTCATGTGCTTGGATCCCACCCAAAGGCCCTGCCAGTTTAGAAATCACCAGACCGTCCAATTTGATGACGGTGCGGTAAATGTCTTTAGAGTTGAAACCGTAAAATTGGTCGAGAAATGCATCGAACGGAGCAAATAGCTCCAAATAAATTTCTTGGACATGCTGGTGGAATCCGTCACCCCGAATATTCATATTATCTTGGATGACGGTATTTCTGATCCACAGGTCAGATTCACCCATATCCAAAATGCTCTTCGACAACTCAAAAAAACTGAAGTTCTGTTGTAGCTTGACCAGTTGTTCATAAATCGAATCGACATCCTTTTGTGATGGTATTACGCCAGCATTGGTATTTGGAGTTGCCAAAGCCATGCTCATCACATATTCCAAAGCAATTTCGGCATGTTCATCATCGAGTTGTTTGCCATCTTTCAAATCCTCTTTATCATGGCCATCATAACCCGCCAAGAACTGGTTATATGAATTCGGACTTGCCTTTATCAACCGAGCGCCCAAAGCCCCCATCACATGTATTTTATCGAATTTATTGATCAGATCGAGACATATCTCGACTTCTGCTTTGATCCAGGACACATACCGTTCGGGATCTTTTTTTGCCTGTGCGATGGCGTATCGGTAATTCTCTAGGATTTCTTCAGGAAGTTCATTATCAAACATATTTGTTTCTTTAGGTTGTTGCTGATGGTTTGATGATAGTCCTGGGCAGACTCGAACGGCATTATTCTTTATTATGCTTGAAATCAAGGCATTACAGATATAGTGTATCCTTACTTAAAGGTTGTCTTTACTTACGACAAACCCCTTAAACTCCGCCACGCCTCTGCCATACCAGCAAAAGTTCCGTCTCGTATTCATTGAAACCTCATAAAGTCGCCAAGGTCTGGTCGCGCATAGATTCGCATGATCGCGTCGGTAAGGAAGATCACAGCAATGATAAAACGGACACGCATGGTCACCTTCACGCTCCACCTGCTCTGTGCTATGTAACTGATGACATTTGTGGTAATGGTCATAACTCAACATCGCTTTCAGCACAATACTCGTATCAATATCGATGGAAGTACCCAGAAAGTCACGACAATAAGAATCTTCCCCTTCGAAAATATACATAAGGTCACACATATCCGTGCCCTGACGAATCGATAGCGGGTTATCACTGAATGCGCTATCTATTTCGAATGTTGGATTCTCAATTCTCAGCGTATAGAGTTTTTTCATTTGGTCTGTCAAATACGAAAATGCCTTTTGTAGATGCGGGCGCTTCTCGTATACCTTAACGTATTCTGCCAGTTCCGCATTAACCTGTTCTTGCGTCAACCGTAACTTTTCCGAAACCTGCCGTTTGAATGAGTCAACCGAACTTTCCTGGCTCATACCGTGTTCAACATCTAACTTCACGGTCATCAGCATCGTGACAAAAGTGAACCCCGGGTTTATATATTGTAGCGACATCGACGCCACCTTCAGGAAAGTTTCTTTCTTTACCTCACTAAAAACGAATCGTGCGACATAACGCAATACGGTATATTCCGTTTTGTCAAGTTGATCCTGTATGTCATCAGCGCCAAGTTTGATCCGTTCAAGTTCTCGATCAAGTTCATAGGCAATTCCTTCATAAATAAAAAATTTGCCTAACATCAACGAATCGATTTTCGCGGATTGGTTTTCAGACACGTAATAGGAAACTTTTGGAGACTCGATTTCAAAGGGTATAAAATCCCGACCGTCCGGAACGTACAGCGTTTCAAATACGCCTTTAATAGATTCGATCCGTATGAACTTACGGCCTTCAAACTTACTGGCAGTATCTCCCATCCAAATAAATTGGGTCTGAAAGATCTCAGCGATTTTGTTCCATCGTTCCCGATCCTTGTTCGCGATTACCTCGCAAGATTTGGAATCGATTACGAAGTTGTTCGAAAAATAGGCCTTAGCAGCAATTTCCAGCCCAAGCCCCAAATGCCCAAGAAGAGTACTCATCTCATGCACATAGTGGATATACTCATGGTAAATCGCCTCAAGGTTTTCGTTTTGCAATTGCAATTGTAATTCCGGCGAAAACCCACGATCTCCATTTCGCAACCCGAGGCTTTCCCTTGTGCGTCCCGTATGGATTGAAAAATAGTATTTCCCCATGTGGTAGGTACCCCATTTCCTTTGCTCAGATAATTTATCGTAAAGTTCCTCGAGTCTGTTCATCCTTCAGTTATCTTGAAGGTAAAACCATATTCGTCAATACCGGTTTGCCTTTCAGACGTTCTAGTCCTTCGAATGCTTTTGTTGCAGTTCTGCCGCCGGTTCTCGAAATCTTCTCGAGTTTTTTTTCCATATTCGGAACGACGATTCGCTCCACCTGTGGCCATGAGAAACTCAAACCGGTATACGTTTCGACCAAGTCGATATCGACCTGAAAAACGTCTCGATGATTATAATCGCTGAAAGGTCGCGGCACAAGTTCTGCTTTTTCAAAACCCCGCTCTGTTGTATCGATCAATTCAAGCTCCTGCAGGCGTTTCAATTGACTCATCACGAAAGCAGTACTATAGATCACGCTTTCGAAAGGAAAAACCACAATCTTGAAAAAATAAAGGGGCAATTGGAAAGACCTGTCCTTTACATAAGTCGGGTCATCGTCTTTAAGCATCGGTCCGGTGAAGACCGATATCCTTTTATTGTCTGCTTCGCCGGTTTCCGCAATAACATAACTTTCAAGCTTGCTCCACAATCCGGAATTCAATTTCTCAACCTGCGGAACGCTGTTCGTAAAATGGAAGGTTTGGTGCGCCTGGACTTTTCGATTCAGGCCCCAGGACATTTCATTGTGCGAAGCCATATGTCCGATTTCAAACTCTGTGGGCTCAGGCGTCCGGATAAGGTCATAAAAATCATTGTTCAGTTGAAACTGCCCGTCTATTCTTGGATCGGCTTTGAAATTCGCCCGGGCAACCGTTTCCTTTTTTAAAGTGCCGTCGATATTGTAGGCAGAAACAAAAGGAACTTTCCGTTGCGCATTATACCATACGCTCAGCATGGTATATTTTAGAAGTTTGTTTTTATTTCCAGCTACTTCGGTAAGCATCGCTCTATGGCCAGAATTTAAAATACCGTCAATAGAAATCGATGTGCTTCCATCGATGAATGTATCGATATAGCCACAACTGCTTTTAAGGACATTTATGTTGAACGGATCAAGCACGGCCATCTACTTAACTTTTTTAAATTCCCACGTCGCTAATTGCAGAAGCACGGCTGCGTCGCCAGTGTTGTTCCAAACGGAACTTTTTAAATTCCAATAAAAGGTATGCAGCTTATTGCTTCCGCCACTAATATCCGTTTTGGTATTCTTGCCCTCTTTAGTATATAATACGACTTTGTCTCCTTTTTTGACATTGCCATCTGGAAACCAGTACGTGTGTCTAAGTTTGTTAGATATAACATCTTCCTTGTTAAATGTACTATCCGCGACCATGTATCTTCCAAGGTCACAATCCGCTACCACATTAAATAAAACTCGTTCGCTATCATGCGTGCCGTAGTCAATTACTTTATCAATTTTCACATCCATAATATTTGTTTTCACAAATATAACCTATTTGCTTTTCAACAGTTTACGGAATCCCGTATTGCATACTATTACTCCCAAAAGACATAATCAAATTCCAGAATTGAACACCACACTTTTAGTTTTCCAACTTTTGCCCCTATACATTTGCCCGATGCGCAACCACTCCGCGCCCAATTCCAACCACACCAAAAATCAGTCAGGCAAATGGAAGAACAAGACTTTCATCAGCACATCAAAAGCATCTATCAAATGCTTTTCGAAATGGCAACAGGCAACCTTTCGTTTCGCTTGCCTGCTGAACATAACGGGGACGATCTCGACAGGTTATCGTCGGCCTTAAACACATTTGCCGCACAGTTCCAGCTCGCCTTGAAAAAATCCGGGCACATAATTCCGTACTACTCGTACCAGAACCTTACCCAACTGATTTTTGTAGTGGATATGGAATTTCTGATAATCAGTTTCAATACAAAGGCAATTGAAATCCTGGCCTATGAACCGGATATTCTGGTTAAAAAGCAGTTCCCTTCAATTCTCGATAAGCAATCGCAGGAACTTTTTAAAATAATCAGCCTGGCAATTGTCGAAGAATCAAGCTACCACGAAACCGTCCAATTCGACCTGCTTACTTCAAACAATAAAATCTATCCGGCCTTCTGTATGATTTCACGCTTGCTGTACCAAGATTTGATTGTCATCAGTTCGGTGACAACCAATATCAGGGACATTGTTGAACTCAATAATTCAGATGTGGGCCAAGAACATGGCGCAGCTGTTTTTGTAGTCCAGGATCTTCACGATTACATAATGGCTCACTTGGAGCGACCATTACCTACACTCAAGGAATTGTCATCCCTTTTCAAAACCAACGAATTCAAACTGAAAGACAGTTTTCGTCATTTCTTTAAAACAAGCATTTATCAATTTTACAACGAGGAACGGTTAAAACGGGCGCACCTGTTGATCCAACAATCTGATTTTACGCTGAAGGCAATCGCTATCATGAGCGGCTTCAACAACTATATTACGTTCTCGAAAGCATTCAAAAAAAGATTCGGGTACGCACCAAGCGTTGTAAAACGCCTTTAAGGATAAGGACGCTACTATTTTGACTACCGATACTCCGTAATAGTTGCCTTCGCATTTTTCTGTTTTACAGAACTTTACAAAACCAAGCAACATCACAATGAACACAATTCCCATTAAAAAGATATTTATCCAAACTGCCACGCTCCTTACAATGGCACTTATGGTGTATGCTGCAGTCAGTAAACTCATCGACTTTGAAAATTTCCAAGTACAGCTAGGACAATCACCAATGTTGAGTGCTTTCGCGGGTTGGTTGGCGGTAGTAGTTCCAGCTGTAGAACTGGTAATTGCTTTTTTGCTTGCCATCCCCAGAACCCGTCTGTTGGGTAACATTGGAGCTTCCTCATTGATGACTATGTTTACCGTTTACATCTACATCATATTGAATTATGGCAGCTATGTACCTTGTTCCTGCGGCGGCGTACTGGAAAATCTGGGTTGGCGGGAACACTTATATTTCAATAGCTTCTTTGTCCTGATTTCAATGGTTGCAGTTGTTTTGGATATAAAATTGAAAGGATGCAATATTTCAAAAAAACCGCTACATCTCACAGGTTTAGTAGCCACTTTGTTTTTATCCAGTGCATTACTGGTAACCGTTCTTTTTATTTCCTCAGAAAATATCATTCATCACCGCAACAACTTTATCCGGCGGTATACTGCGTCTCATGCAACCGAAAACCGGGAATATGATCTAAAAACGCCATCATATTATTTTGCCGGCACCGCCGGAAATACCATCTATCTCGGCAATACGTTAGCACCCCGTCACCTCTTAGCCATAGATACCACATTTAAAAAGATGCGTTCTATACTGATAGATATGGACAACATGGAGCTTCCATTCCGTGCAGTACATATACGAGTGGCAGCACCTTACTTCTTTCTTACCGACGGCACTGTTCCTTGTGTTTTCCGCGGGCGCATATCCGATTGGAAAGCCAAATTGGTCACAACCTCGCTTCTGCCATTTACACATGTCGAACCAATCGATTCTACACATTTGGCATTTCGCGGAATTAAACAGGATGTAATGGAAAGTTCATTGGGCGTTATCGATTTGAAACGTAAGGAAAGACCCTCTGTTTGGAAACCTCTCTTGCTAATACCGGAAGATGACGGGATATTCGATACCGATGGGCTGCTCATGCGCAATGGTAAGAATTCTGATTTCCACTATATCTATTATTACCGCAATGAGTTTTTCCGTATGGACAGCTCGCTAATCCTAACCGGCAGAGATCACACCATAGACACCGTTTACAAAGCGAACCTGAAGGTTAAATATTTAAAAGGACGTCATGAACGTAAGCTGGCGGCAGTACCAAAAGTAGTCAACAAGACCGCAGCGGCTTACGGAAATTTAATGTTCGTTAATTCCAATATGATTGGTCGTTTTGAAGATGAGCAAATGTGGAGGCAAGCCAGCGTTATCGATGTGTATGATCTTGACGACGGCTCGTATCATACCAGTTTTTATGTCTACCATATCAACAAAAAGCCTTTACGAAGCTTTATCATTTACGGCAATACACTATTCGCACTCGGCGGCAATTGGATGTCTGCGGTGCCACTCAATAAAAACATTATTCAAAAACTAAAATCAAAAGGACATGAAAACATTACTCGTTAAAATTATCGCACCAGTTATCGCGACGCTTTCCACTGGCTTAGCAATGAACAATCACAAACCGGTAAGCAAGGACGCCTTGATAAACGTCCAAGGCTATCTCAATGTAAATGGCCATTGCATCGCATCAAGTCTTTGCTCCAACACAGGCAACCAAATTTGTACAGTGGGTGACGTTAACGGAGCACCACAGCTTTTCGGGCGTAACGCTTTTGGACAATGCATCATAATATTGTTTCGCCCTGAATAATGGCGTAATCAAAACATACCCGGCCGGTATCAGGAGTTTGACCGAAAACCTGAAACAGAGTAGGTCATAACCATTCATTTAATAATTATGAAAACAAATTTTTTAAAAGCAATCCTGCCGCTTTTAGTAGTGGGCTTTGCCACGACAGCCGCGATGAACACCAGTAATCTTGGCCAGAAAAAAACCCTGGCTAATGAGCAAGGTTTTATCCACTTGACAAACCCCGAGCGATGTACTCCATCCAGCCAATGCTCGCCAACCGGAACAGAAATGTGTACCGTTGGCGACGTGTCCGGAGCAGCCCGTCTTTGGAAAAAGAACCAGATCGGTCAGTGCATCGTCGAACTTTACCGTCCGACTCAGGAGTAAAGGAAAAAAAGCAATGCGGCCAAAGCGGCCGCATTGTTATTTATTCTGCAATCATCCAATCCTCCCTCGGTTCACCTTTAAGATAATGACTGAACCAGGCTTCAAGTTTTCGCGTAAGGTCAGCCTGGCTTTCCCGATTATTAAAAGAATGACCTTCCTCCGGATACCACAAAAGCACATTTTCCTTTCCCAACCTGCGTAGCGCCAAATGATACTCCATGCTTTGCTCAGGCCGTATCTGTTTGTCTTTTCCCCCTGTGAAGAGGAGCAAAGGCGTATTCACCTTATCGGCATCGAATAACGGGGAGTTATCTATATACCCCTGTTTGTCCCGCGCAAAAGGCTCTTTCATCCGCATCTGGAAAGTTTCAAACCTGAAATATTCGGGTATGCCGTAATTGGTGGCCACCGAGTGATATGCGCTTACAAAATCTGAAAATCCTGCGCCACTTACAATTGTAGCAAATCGATTACTGTGTGCGGCAATAAAATTCGCTTCATACCCTCCGTATGAATATCCTGCCAAACCCACACGTCTGCTATCCACAGGAGCGATGGCCAACACCGCATCCATTGCTGCTTCAACACACCGTAGCGCCGATTGCCCCGGTTTTCCTGTCTCATACACGATGTCAGGAAACAACACGAAATATCCTTGCGAGGTAAAATTACTTACGTTTATACTCCCACCGCTATATGCACTCGGATTCACGTAATGCCGCAATCGCTGCGACAGTTTCTCATAGACATGAACAATCATGGGGTACGTTTTCGTTTTGTCGTAACACGCCGGATAGAACAATATACCTGCGAGACTATCTTTTCCGCTCACATATTCGATACGTTCCGCTGTGCTCCATAAGAAGCGTTTGTGGTTGGGCATGGTCTTGGCTAACCGTTTGATCTTGCCTTTGCAGCTAGAGTATAATTCAGGCGGCCGCTCATAGGTTTCAGAAAACCAGGTAATGGTTTCGCCTGAAACGTTTACGTCGAATAAACGGGGTTCTCCTTGAACAATCTGTTTCAAACCATTCTTGTCGAATCTAAAATATGCTGAGGTCGTATATTTTTCATCAACGCAACTAAAGATCAAGGCCTGATCGAGATTGGTCATCCTGCTTCGAAAACCTTCCTGCAATCCTTTCACGGCACTTGCGTTAGCCTGTTCCGGAATTCGGTAGATTTTTTTCTTTTCCCTGCCATACGTTAACCGTTTTGCTGTTCCTTTATCAGGATCTAGTTTCCAGATGTCGTAGGCGTCAGATAGCAACACCGCCCTGTCGTCTTTATCCCACACAGGTCCTGCAGATGGCCCCGCATGAATCATGGTTTTCTGTGCAGTTGCCATTTTTAGTATAATAGAAAGGTTATCATGTCTTTCTTTGGGGATGTTGTAATTCCACCATTCCCCATTCCTGAAATAGGTCACATTGTTTCCCGTAGGCGAAGTGCACCATTCATTAACATAATCGCTTTGTTCAGTCAACAACAATTGCCGCACACCCGTTTCCAGGTTGTCTATATAAATGTCATGCTTCCCGACAAATTCATACTGCGGTTCGTAATCATTCGGATTCCAAAGCAGGACGTGTTTGCCATCGGTCGTAACGGTAGCCTTCGGAAATTTATCGTCCGCAAGCTGCCTGAACCGGTTTTCCATCGGTTGCCACATGGCAAGCAGCGGTGCCAACCTCCAGCCCTGTATTTCTTCCTGCTTGGGATAAATAACTTTATCCGCGGCATTCCAAACCTCAACCACGGTTTTTTTAGGCGGTAAAGGCTCGCCCCGCAAAGTCACAAAAACCCGCTTGCCGTTACCAGGAAGCAGAATAGGCGCATCTTTATCGATATGCTTTTCAGCCGGAATACCTTCTTCATCCAAATAACGCAACGAGTTGTTGGTAACGCTGTAATATAGTATCGTCGTTCCCTTACCATCTGTAATCCCCGCTGCGATAGCCGTCTCATCATCACTCCATCCCACGCTTGCCAGATCAAAAGTCCCGCGTTCCGCTACCGTTCGGTCTGATACCTTATTTACGTCGTTGATGCGCACTAATCCTAGGCTTGCATTTTCATTTTCCCCAATCAGATATAATAATGATGTTCCTTTTGGCGAAAGAACATAACGCCTGCAATGCTTCTGACTAAAAATGACCTTCCCATATTCATCTATGATAGACAGCTTCCCGTCAGTTCGAAGAAATACAGCAAAATTCCCTAGTGCCGTAATACTTTCGGCTTTATCGTATGGTTCCCGTGTTCCTTTTTTAAGATTTGAAAACATTCCTTTCCCGTCCGGGAACATACACCCAAACCCGTCCTTCCCGAAAAATACGCCTTGCTGCCCTTTTGCAAAATGGAATCTCTTTTTGCCGTCCGTTCCAGCTACGAATAACGTATCTAAACCACTGTCGTAATGAACAGACCAACTTACCCAATTCCCGTCCGCGGACATGCTTCCGGCCTTGGCCCTGTTCCACAAACCATAATCGGCCTTAGTTATCAATTGCTTGGAAGTAAACTGCCCCATGACGGGGCAGCTAACTAAACTAACTAAAATAACTAACAACCCGAGCCATGAAATTCCCGGAGGTGTTTTCGTTTCCATACCTTTAATATCCTGGGTTTTGGGGTTCAAGGTTCGGGTTAAGGCTCAGTTCCGTTTCCGCGATCGGCAACACACGATCGGTTGTGTCCCATCCAGGTTTTACACCGCTTAAAGCCGCATCCAATTGGCCAAAGCGTTTCAAATCCATGAAACGATGCCCATATTCGGTAAACAACTCCACACGTCTTTCGCGAAGGACTGCCAAAAGAATTTCATCTTGGGTCATCGCAGACGTATCGGCCAAACCCGCCGCATGCCTGATGAAATTTAAGTCTTCTCGAGCACCGATGATTTCACCTTGCCTTGCCCGCGCTTCCGCACGGATTAAATACTGTTCCGAAAGGCGCAGCAAAATGGAATATTCAACCGAGCTGCCCGTAGCAGTGCGTTCCTTGAATTTGTTGGCGTGGTACCAGGTTCCATCACTCGTTGTAACCTCTTTCGTCCAGAAATCTTTACGCAGGTCGCCCGCCTCGAAGGCTGCCATCACCCCATCCGATAAGCTGACAAGGGGCGGATTGCCAAGAAACACGTAGTTTGAACCCTCATCCGTATTCAAGCCTTCGTTTCTTGGCTTGAGTTGAAAGATCGTTGTAGTGCTTTCCTTTAGGAACACGCTGTTCAAATCGTCAACCCAAGCATAAGTTGCCGTTTCATTCAAAACAGCCGATGCTTCATTCGCAGCTTCCGCCCACTTCCCCGCATACAAGTAAACCCGGGCGAGTAAGGCGCGCGCGGCGAACGAATTTGGTCGTACACGCTCCGCATCGGGATATTCCACCGGCAGTAAGGAAGCCGCCTGGGTAAGATCGGCAATAAGATGATCATAGATTTCTTCCTGCGTCATACGGGAAACCGTGCTATTGGCTCTATAGTCGGTAGTGGTGATATATGGAATCTCACCC
>Ga0265798_10000781_pt1 | contig 51050 bp, 44 predicted proteins | sample P3T30metagenome_FD_192430 | JGI IMG/M metagenome (GOLD analysis project Ga0265798, IMG submission 192430) | Plant litter microbial communities from East Loma Ridge, Irvine, California - P3 T30 | ecosystem: Environmental > Terrestrial > Plant litter > Unclassified | place: USA: California...
GTCTTGCCCGAGCCGTTCTGGCCGGCGATCGTGATGATCTTGGCGTCCAGCGGGATGTTCTTGATCCGCTGCCAGTAATCCCAGTGGACCAGTTCGAGTGATTTAATGTGGAACATCGGCTATCTCAATTCGGGGTATCGGGGGCATCGTCGGACTGCTCGACCACGACCGCATCGTTGGCGGCTTCGGTCTCAGGCATGTCTACCGTGGCGACCTTGCGCGGCGCGGCCGCCAGCGGCGCACGCTTGAAGACTTCGGACAGCGCGCCATTGATGATGCGCTCCTTGAGCACGTCGGTGTCCATCATCAGGTCCAGCAGCGGGCCTTCCAGGATCACATCGCCGCGCCGTTCGATGAAGCCCAGCTTGGACAGCACGCCCAGGTTCATGTCCATGCGGGTCTTCTTGCCGAGCTTGTCGCCGAAGTCCGACAGCAGCGCGGTGTACGAGATGCCGATCGAGGTGTCTTCGGCGCGCGGGATCGACGCCTCCTTGTCGAACATATCGGTCTGTTCGTCGTCGATCGTGGTGTGGGTTTCCTGGCGCTCGCGCTTGGGCAGGATGATCTGCGCCCACAGCACCACCAGCAGGGCCACGCCGTCGCGGGTCAGTCCAAAATTATTGTTCTGCCAGATGTCCTTGGCGCCGAAGATCTTCGGCTCGACATTGCGGTGCAGGGCCACGGTCACGTGGTCGGCGTAGACGTTATCGAGCAGCTTGAGGCCCGATTCGAGCAGGCGCTTGTCGACTTCGGCGCGGAACTGGTCGTCCGACAGCGCGCGCTTGACCATCTTGTCGTCGCGGCGCAGGGTCTGGTGCGTCAGCAGGCGCGCGATCAGGATTTGTGCATCGTCATTCATTGGGCGTGCCGTCCGAAGGGAGATCTAGATTAATGGAGAGGGTCGCGATCGACATGGCCGCCACTTCCGGGTCGTCGAGGGCGATCATCTCGTCCCGGGCCTCGAAGGTGAGCGGCAGGCGCGCCAGGTCGGCGGTTGCGCCCTGCAGGCTGGCTTCGGAGGCGTCGCCCAACAGCGGCAGCAGCGAGGCGCGGTAGGACGCCAGCGCGAAGCTGGCCGGCAGCAGGGACTCATGCAGCTGCACCTTGCGCGGCCCGACGCTTGAGAATTCCGGGAAGTTGCCCAGGTTGGCGAAGTCGGCCAGCTTGTTGATCCAGTCGTTGAGCTCGACCATCATGGCCGGGTTGTCGTTGATCGTCAGCGGCGCATCCTGGCCGCTCGGCAGGCCCTTGGGGCCGGTCGAGATCACGCGCTCGGCCAGCAGTTCGGTTTCGGCCACGTCGATCATCTCGGCCGGGGTGCCGAACAGTGGCGTCACCGGGCGGTCGATCGCATCGGCCGCCAGGCTGGCCAGGTCGTCGTGGGCCAGCAGCCAGCGTTTGACGTCGGTCGTCGACAGGCCCGACTGGCCCAGGTGCACGCGCTGGCGCTCGATCTGGTTCAGCGCGCGCGAGAACATGCCCTGCATGTTCAACAGCGCGCTCTGGGCGCGGCCGATGGCCTGGGCCGCGCGGTGGGTGGCGCTGTCCGCGCGCTCGTCCGAGGTGATGGCGCGCAGGATGACCGAGCCCTTCTCGACCCAGTCGCACGCCATATGCCACTTGGCCTGCGAAGTACGCAGGCGGAATTCGGAGCCGGACGCGATCGCGTCGCGGAATTCCTCGGTCAGCTCGATCAGGCGACCCAGCAGGTGCTTGAGCTGGTCGACGGTGACGCCGCCGACCGCCTGGGCGCCGGCCACCTGCGACAGCAGGAAGCCCATCTCGGCATCGTCGCCTTCCGGCTTGCCCAGCGCCAGCAGGGTCTCGAGCGCGGACAGCACATTCCTCGCCAGCGGCGTGATGCGGTACACGGCGGCCGGCGCATCCCAGGCCAGCAGGCCGTGGCCGCGCAGGCGGTTCAGCACCGTCTCGAGGCTCTCGGGGATCAGGTAGGCCAGCTTCTGGTTGATGTCGGCACGCGAGAACGCCGAGGTGGCGGTGTCGCCGGCCAGTTCGCGCAAGACGAGCAGGCGCACCAGCACGCCATCCTGGGTGCCGTGGAACAGGGCCGTGAAGGCCGACAGCATCGGCTGGGCACGCTTGAGGTGGAAGACTTGCTCGATTTCGTCGGGAGCGATGCCTTCCTGAAAGTGTGCCTGCAGCGGATCAAGTTCCGGCGCCAGCGCCGGGGAGTCGGCAGCGAGGGTCGCGCCGGCTTGTGGATCGATCATCGTTGTTACCAGTCTCTCGTGCGCGGTCGAGACGGGCCTGATATGTTCAATATGACAATATTGACACAGATATATTGACAGGCCCGACCGGCTTCGCGGGGGCGTCAGTATAACAGGCTGGACCGGTCAACCAGCGATTGTCGGCCCCGACCAGCGGCCGACAATTACGGGAAAGACACAGATTGGACTTACGGTTTGGCGATACTCTTGAGCGTCTGTTCGATGGTTTCCTTGTCGCCTTCCGTGAAGCGGATCTTGACCGGATACCACTCATGCTCGGGCGCCAGCCAGACCTCGATGCTCTGGTCGCGGCTACCCGGCAGGGCTTCGCGGCTCACCAGCACGGCATCGACCTGGCCCAGGCCGGTCGTCACCTTTTCGCGCTTGACCACCTTGAAGGTCCAGGCTTCGGCGCTGCTGCGGCCGGCCACGAAGAACGGCCATTCCGAGCCGGGCTTGAACTTGTCGCCGGCGGCGCGCGCCACGCCGGCCAGTTGCCAGGTGATCGATACCCGGTCCTGCTCGCCGCCCTTGAGCGGATAGGTTTTCTCGCCTTCGGAGAAACTCATGCGTTTTTCGCCACGGTCAAAGGCGATCGAGGTCGGGTCCTTGCGCATGCGCTTCTCGGAAAACTCGGCCGGCGCCAGGCCGAACTCGTCGATCGTGCCCTGGCTGCGGTTGTCGAGCAGGGTGCCGAGAATCGCCACCCGCGACTCGACCCGCACATCGTACTTGCCGTCGCCGGCGCGCCAGGTGACGGTGGCGTCGCCCTTGAGCGACAGGCCGCGCTGGCGCGCGCTCAGGTCATAGTGCAGATCGGCCGATGGTGGCAATTCGAAAGCGCGCTTGATGGCTGGATGCGCCTGGTTGGCGGCCTGGGCGGTGGTGCTGCCGAGGGCGAGTGCCAGCGTGAACGCCACGCCGGTTTTTCGAATATTGTCTAAAAGCATATCAAGATCCTGAATGGTCCAACACGATATTATTCACTGTTTGCGTAGTTACTGCTCCATTGGCTTCCGTATTGCGAATCCGCACTGGGTACCAGCCATGCTGCGGGGCCAGCCAGATGTCGAGTGTCGACTTGTAGGAACCGGGTACCGGAGGACGGCTCAGATGCCAGGTTTGCAACTTTCCGAGCCTGGTGTCGATCTCTTCCTGCCCCACCACATTGAACCGGTAAACGGCCGCGTCGCGGTCTTCGCCGACAAAGATGTCGATATCGCCGCTTAATTGCTTGGCGTCACCACGGGCGATCGCCGACAGCTGCAGCGGCACGCTGGCCTTGTCCTGGGCGCCCGGCACCAGCGGATAGGCCGCTTGCGAGCTGGAGAATGTCACGCGATTCTCGCCCCAGTTGAAATGGGTCGCCGTCAGCGAGCGACCGCGCCGCTTTTCCGTCATCCTGATCGGCGCGAAGCCGGCGACGCCGACGGCGCCTTCGCTGGTCAGGACTACCAGGTTGACCCGCGTAAATACGACGCGAATGCCGGCCTCGACCTTGATCTTGTAGCTGTCTTCATTGGCCTGCCAGGCCAATGCGGCCTCGCCCGACCACTGGGTGCCGTCCTTGTCCGTACGGGCGACGTCGAGGGTGATCGTGGCCGGGGGCGGCATGTCGACCTTGTAGCGGCGGATTTCGGGGTGCGCCGGGGCGACCGGTTCAACCGGTGGCGCAGGCGTTTGCGGTACCGGCGGCGGCGTCTCGACCGGCGCGGGCGCGGGCGCGGCCATCACCGCCTCGGCGCCGCTGCCCCCGGGGACGCCATCGGCCGCACCCGGCTCGCTGCCCAGGGTGATGCTGGCCGGCGTGCCAGGTTCGGCAGGCAAGGGAAGAATCACGGGCAGCGGTGGTGGATTGGACTGCGGCACGGGCAAGGGCGCCGGTGGCGGCGGGGGCGGCGCCACGGCGGCCGGCAAGACTTGCGCCAGGATGGTCGCCGCCCCACCCTCGCCAGCGCCGTGCCGCGGCAGTTCCAGGTCGACGTCGAGCAGCACGCTCAGGACGATCCAGTGCAGCAATACCACCAGTGCGACCGGCAGCAGCCGGCGGCGATGCGGAAATAGAATTGGTGCGGATTGCATACCGCTAGTGTAGCGCGGGCATGGCGATGTCTGCTTGTTGGCCCGGCACAGCCCCCAAGCGCGCATTTATTACGGCAACCCGGCCCGTTCCAATCCCTCCAGCAGGATCGACAGATGCTCCGGACGGCGGATCGGCAACCAGGCGGCGACCGCCGACAGGTTGCGCGACTGGCCTCATGCAGCTCGGCCACGCCGCGCAGGTAATGGTCGTAGGATCGTGCAGCGCGTGCCGGTGCGCATCGCCATCGTTCCCGGCCAGGCCGCGGCGTCCAGGCTGCGCGCCGGCATGTCGGTGACGCCGACGATACGCGTGCGCTCCTGACCTTAGAGCGCTCTTAGGTCGTCGCGCCGCCGTCGACATTGAGAATGGCGCCGGTGATCTGGCGCGCCGCCGGGCTGGCCAGGAAGGCCACCGCCGCCGCCACGTCGCGCGGTTCGCCGAAGCGGCCCAGCGGCGTGATCGACTTCTGGAAGTCGGCGAACTCGCCGTTGGCCGGGTTCATGTCGGTGTTGGTGGAACCCGGCTGCACCAGGTTGACGGTGATGTCGCGTCCGCCCACTTCGCGCGCCAGGCCGCTGGTGAAGGTCTTGAGCGCGGCCTTGGTCAGGAAATACACGGTCGCCCCATCGCCCACGATACGGTCGGCGCCGGCCGAGCCGATATTGATGATGCGCCCGCCCTGGCCCAGGTGCGGGATGGCCGCCTGCGCCGCCAGGATCGGACCGCGGATGTTCACGCCCAGCAGGGCGTCGATATCGCCCACCGCGATGTCGGCGATCGGCGCATAGCGCGCGATGGCCGCGTTATTGACCAGGATGTCCAGGCCGCCCAGCACCCGCGCCGCCTCATCCACCGCGCGCCGGATCGCCGCCGGGTCGGCGCTGTCGGCCTGGATTGCCACCGCCTTGCGGCCCAGCGCTTCGATGGCCTGTACGACTTCTTGCGCCCGCTCGGCCGAGCGCTCGTAGGTGATCGCCACATCGGCGCCCTGCTCGGCCAGCACCAGTGCGATGGCGGCGCCGATGCCGCGCGATGCGCCAGTAACGATAGCGCGTTTTCCTTGTAAATCGCTCATGACATTTTCTTTCTTTAGTGATTGATACAGAAATAGTAAAAGCCGCTGACATTGCTGTCAACGTATTTTTGTAGTGATCGATATTTAAATTTGGACCGGTGGGGGCGTATACTGATGCGGATGCAGACACCAGAACGATCCGACCAAGCCGATACGCCAGGCGCCACCCGCGCCCGCGGGCGCCCGCGCGCCTTCGATCGCGACGCCGCCCTGGCGCAGGCCATGCGCCTGTTCTGGCAAAAAGGCTATGCCGCGACCTCGATCGCCGACCTCACCCAGGCGATGGGCATCGCCTCACCCAGCCTGTACGCCGCTTTCGGATCCAAGGAAGCGCTGTACGTCGAAACCCTGAACCACTATGCCGACTGCTTCGGCCCGATCGGCTGGCAGAAATTCTTTGAAGGCAGCACCGCGCGCGCGGCGATCGAGGGCTGGCTGCTCGATTCCGCCAGGCTGCTCACTGGCGGCGCGGGCGACGTGCCGCTCGGCTGCATGGTGACCTTGTCCGCAGCCGGCAGCGAAGGCAATCAGGAACTCGGTGAGCTGGTACGCGCGGGACGCGCCGCCGGCCTTGCGCGCGTAAAAGAGCGCCTCGAACAGGGCGTTGTGGACGGCGACCTCGCCCCTTCGGTCGACCTCGATGCGCTGGCCCGCTTTGCCCAGCTGGTCCAGAACGGCATGTCGATCCACGCGCGCGACGGCGTTGGCCGTGCCGAGCTGGAAGCGGTGGCGCGCATCGCCATGCTGGGCTGGGACGCCCTGGTCAAGGGCTAGCGCACGCAATCAGGTGCGTCCCGAGCCGCTGGCCCAGCGCGCAGATGGTCAGCGAGGGATTGACGCTCCCGGCGGTTGGAAAGACCGAGCCGTCGCTCACCCACACATTCTCGTAACCGAATACCTTCAGGTCGCGGTCGACCACGCCGCTGGCCGGCGTGGCGGCCATGCGCGCCGTGCCCAGATGGTGTGCGGCGGAGGCGCAGCTGTCCTGCCAGCGCGCCGGCGGATCGGCGCGGCAGCCGCTCAGCGCGTCGTGGCCGCGCAAACCGGTCATCAGCAGCGCGTGGTACTGCGTAAACAGCGCGATGTCCTGCTCGCTCAGTTGCCAGTGCACGCGCGCGATCGGCAGCCCGAACCGGTCGCGCTGGTGCTCGGACAAGGTGACCCTGCTGTGCGGATTCGGCAGTTGCTCGGTCATGAAGAACAGGTCGCCGTGGTGCGAGCGCAGCCGCAGCGGCAGCGGCAGCGGCAGCTTCTGGTGCGCAATGCGCCACAGGATATACGGATGGCGCAACAGCGCGGCAACGTGCGACAGGCCGATGTCGCGCGCACTGCGCACCCCGAGGAAGGACATCACGGCCTGGTTCGGCACCGGGTGGCGGTTGATGCCCTTCCTGATGAACACGGCGTGGTTGGGCAGCCGGTGTTGCTGCTGCACTTCGCGCCGCAGCATCAGCCCCGGGAAGGCCTTGACCTCAGACACGGCCCCGCTGCGCGCGCCAGGACGGTCGGCGATCGGCTGGCGAAACGTGACCTGCGACAGGTAGCCGGCCGGATGGTCGATCAGGTTGCGCCCGAGCCACCAGGAAGACATCTGCGTCGCCCCCGGCTGGCGCAGTGAATTGAGCAACAGGCGCGGGGTCTCGAGCGCGCCGGCGGCGATCACGAAGCGGTTCGCGCTGACCGTGAACCGGTGCTGTCCACTGCCCACCACCAGGGTATGCGCGCGCCCGTGCTCCTGCAACAGCTGCAGCGCGGTGCTGTTGAACGCGCAGCGCGCCTGGCCGCGGTCGCACCAGTCGCGCAAGACCAGCTTGGCGCGAAACGGCGGCGAGCGGTAGCAATAGGCCTTGGTCGACAGCACATTGGCCATGGTGAGCGCCATGCCGCCAGGCCCGCCGCTTGCCTGCGGATCGTCGCGCGTGCCGCACAGGAACGCCAGCGCGACCTCGTACCAGGGCGCCAGCTCGCTGCGCGCGATGGGCCAGCCGCTGTGGGGAATCCACGGGCGCTCGGCGAAATCCTCGTCGTCGAGCGGCGCGCAGACCCCGTGCCAGAACGCGGTGCCGCCGCCCACCTCGAGCCCGCGGCTGGTCGCGATGCCGAACGGACGGCCGACGCTGTCGATGCGCACCGCGGGCGGGTCGCGCCGCGAGGCCGTCAGCGGCCCGGTTTCGATGAACAGCACGTCGCGCCGGGCGCCTACCAGGGGATGCGCCGCCGAGATCGCGCCCATGCCGGTGCCGATGATGCAGATGTCGGCGCGAAGGGTCGAGTCTGGTGCCAACTGCCTGCCGTCGATGAGCATCAGGGCCACCACGAAAGATTAACTTGCCGGAGGGTTATTGTTGAGCACAACATAACGATACTAGAACAAATTGCAACTTTTCTCAACAGATAATATTCGCGCTGTCAATTTGCTCTTCAGCGCAGCGCAAGCATCGTGCATTCAGTCGTCCACCACCACATGGCCCAAGCCTGCGTAATCTGCTACGCTTGCCGAACTAATAATGGAGACTCCCATGCTGAACCAGCCCATGCCCGGAATGACCGATACGCTCGAATTCGTCAAGAAGCTGTGGGGCGGCATGAACATCCCCGGCGCCATGCCCGGCATGGGTGGAATGCCGATCCCGGGCGCCGGCCTGTCGGTCGAAGACCTGGACAAGAAGATCGCCGACCTGAAGGCGGTCGAGTCCTGGCTCAACCTCAACCTGAGCATGCTGCGCGGCTCGATCCAGGCGCTCGAGATCCAGCGCGGCACCCTGGCCACGCTCAAGGCGATGGGCGACAGCATGGCCCAGGCCATGGGCCAGACCGGCGCCGCCAGCGACGCCGCCATGGCGCCGTTCGCGCAATTCTTCACCCAGGCGGCGCAAGCGAACGCCCCGGCCAAACCGGCCGACGCACCAGCCGCACCATCGGCGCCGCCGCCCGAGGCCCCGGCTTCGACGCCAGCCGGCGCCGAAACGCAAGAGGCGATGGCGGCCGCCATGCCGGCCGCGGTCGCATGGTGGAACCTGCTGCAAGACCAGTTCCGCCAGGCGGTGGCCAGCGCCATGCCGCCCGAGGGCGCCAGCCCGGACAAACCCGGCGCCGCGGCCGATGGCGCGGGCGCCCCGCCCGCTGCCGGCAAACCGGCCGCGATAGAACCTGGCGACGGTGGCCACGAGCACGGCAACGGCAATCCCGCCCCTGCCCGGCGTAACACGCGCAGCAAGGCCGACAAGGCATAAGCTCACCACGCGCAGCTCCCTTGATGTGAACGCTGGCGCCTGTCTCTAAATCGTGCTGAACTGACGCGGCGGCCCGGCCTGTCGGGCCGCTCCCCCGTCCAGCCGGAGCGAGCGCCATGTTGCCGAGCGACCTGACCCACCTGACGCCATCGCAGGTCGACGACCTGCGCCGCAAGCTCGCCGCCGCCGGCTGCGATCCGCCGCCGGCGGCGCGCACGGTCGCCGAGCTGCAGGATGCCTTCGCCCTGCTGCGCAAGCGCCATGCCCTGCCGGCGTCGGACAAGATCGACCGCGAGCTGCTGCGCTGCCTCGATGCCGGCGCCGGCCACCTGTTCGGCGAAGTGCTGCGCGACGAACTCGATATGCTGCGTCCCGAGCCGGACGAGCAGCGCGCTACCGCGCTCGACGGCGCCCTTCCGCCCGACCGCGAACGCCTGCTGGGGCGTGCCCACCACGGCATGCTGACCGGCCTGGCCCTGTCCGGCGGCGGCGTGCGCAGCGCCACCTTCAGCCTGGGCGCCCTGCAGGCGCTGGCGCGCTGCGGCCTGCTGCGCCACATCGACTACCTGTCGACCGTGTCCGGCGGCGGCTTCGTCGGCGGCTGGCTGTCCAAGTGCCTGCATGCCAGCGGCGGCGACATCGGCAAGGTGGAACGCATGCTGGCGCCACCGGCCGGTAGCGGTGAGGCGCCCGCGCTGCGCTTCCTGCGCCAGTACAGCAACTACCTGTCGCCGCAGGGCGGCATGTTCAGCGCCGACACCTGGACTCTGCTGGGCACCTATGTGCGCAACACGGGCCTGAACCTGGCCATGCTGGTGGCCTGGATGTGCGCCTTGCTGCTGCTGCCGCGCTTCGCCGTGTGGGCCGTGCACCGGGTGGTGACACCTGGCGGGCCCTGGTCGCACCTGGCCGACATCGCCTGGCTGCTGGGCGTACTGCTGTTCCTGTGCGCGGTGTTCTGCATCGCCCTGTCGATCTCCAGCAAGCCCGAAAGCTCGCGCGGCCTGCGCCGCTTCCCGCTGTCCCAAGCCGCGGTCCTGTGGTGCATCAACCTGCCCCTGCTGCTGGCCGGCTTCCTCGGCAGTCTGGGGCTGTGGCGCCACGGTGGCGCGCCGCCTTCCACCTTTTTCCCGAGCCAGCTCGAAGGCCGCCCGTACTGGCTGCTGGCCCCCGGCCTGGTGTATTTCATCGTCTGGGCCAGCGGCTGGTACCTGGCCCACGACCGCTCCAGCCCCTACCGGCGCACCGGCTACACGGTGTGCGCGGCCGGCGCCACAGCCGTGCTGCTGGTGCTGCTCGAAGCCGGCCGCGCGTTCGCGCCCGAGATCGTGGCGCTGCTACCGGCCGATGCGGGCAATCTGTCGCTGCTGCTGTGCGCGGCGGTCCTGCTGCTGCTGGTGCTGGCCGGCTGGCTGGCCATCCATACCCGGCTGCACGCCGACCCGCCGCTGCGCGACCTCACCCGCGCCGAACTGGGCGAAGGCCTGTCCCACTTCCTGTGCGCGATGGGCGCGCTCACGCTCGGCACCGTGCTGCTGCTGATCGGGATCGCCGTGCTGCCCGACCCGGTGGCGCATCCGGTGCTGAACAATTCGATTGCGCTTGCCACTTTCGGCATGCCGCTGATGATGGCGCTGTTCGCGGTCACCATGAACCTGATGATCGGCCTGGTCGGCCGCCTGTACAGCGACGCCAGCCGCGAATGGTGGAGCCGCCAGGGCGCCTGGACCGCGATCTTCGCCCTGGCCTGGCTGGCCGTATACGGCGTCTGCTTTTTCTTCGCCCCGCTGCTGCACTGGGCCTGGCTCACCTACGAGCCATGGTCCAACCTCGGCACGCTGCTCGGCTGGCTGGCGATGACCGCCCTCGGGCTCAAGGCCGGAAGCAGCATGGCCACCGGCGCGCGCAGCGCCCCCGACCCCAGGCTCGAACTGGTCGCGCGCCTGGCGCCGTATGTATTCACGGTCGGGATCTTCGCCCTGCTCAGCAGCCTGGTGCAGGCCACGGTCGCGCTCCCAAGCGTCGCTTGCCCCGGGCGGCAGTTGGCCTGCGTGTTCCGGGCCCATGCCGACGCCACCCTGGCAACGGGCGGCGGCACCCTGCTGCTGGCCTTCGGCGGCTTCCTGGGCGCCGCCCTGCTGCTCGGCTGGCGGGTCGACATCAACAAGTTCTCGCTCTATATGCTGTACCGCAACCGGGTGGTGCGCGCCTGGTTCGGCGCTGGCAACCGCACGCGCCAGCCGCACCCGTTCACCGGCTTCGATCCGAACGACGACATGCTGCTGGCCGAGCTGCGCTACGGGCGCCCCTACCCGATCGTCAACACCGCACTGAACCTGGTCGGCGGCCACGAGCTGGCGTGGCAGACCAGGCGCACAGCCTCGTTCGCGTTCACGCCGCGCTGGTGCGGCTACGAGCAGCCGTCGGCGTCAGCGTCCGGCTGCTATCGGCCGACCGAGCACTATGCCGCGCGTTCCGGGGTCGGCCTGGACGACGATGCCGGCGTGCGGCTCGGGATGGCGGTGGCTTTATCTGGCGCGGCGGCCAGCCCGAACATGGGTGCGCACTCGTCGCCGCCGCTGAACTTCCTGATGACGATGTTCAATGTGCGCCTGGGGCGCTGGTGCCCCAATCCCGCGCGCCGCGCCTGGACCAGCGCCTCGCCGCCGATCGGTCTGTTCAGTCTGTTGTCCGAACTCTTCGGCCAGCTCGATACCGACGCCGCCTATGTGCACCTGACCGATGGCGGCCACTTCGACAATCTCGGCATTTATGAGCTGGTGCGGCGCCGCTGCCGGCTGGTGATCGCGGTCGACGTTGGCAGCGACCGTTACCTTGCTTTCGAGGACCTGGGCAATGCAATCCGGCGCTGCGCCACCGACCTGCATGTGCGGATCGACCTCGATGTCTCGCGCCTGGCGGCGGACGCTGACAGCGGCATGTGCGGCGCCAGCTGCGCGGCCGGCCATATCCGCTACAGCCGGGCCGATCGCGGCGCGCCTGATGGCGTGCTGCTCTACATAAAGCCGGCGATCGTCGGCAGCGAGAACGCCGACCTGCTCAACTACCGTAAGCTCCATCTCGACTACCCGCACGAGAGCATCGCCGACCAGTGGTTCGACGAAGCCCAGTTCGAAAGCTACCGCGCATTGGGCGACCATATCGTCGAGTGCGCGCTGCTTGATGCGACCCGCGCCACCGTACGCACCAACGGTGAGCAGGACATCGCCGCCTTGTGCGCGCAGTTGCTGGACAAGCATGGGCCGGCGCCGCGCAGCCAGCCGCCCGGCTAGCCTGCGCCACGCCGGGCGTCCATCGTCCCTAAGGCCGATGACACGGTGCTTGACTAACTGGCAAGCTCGGCGGATAACGTTTGTTATCCACCCCAACCGGATCTGCCATGACGATCGTGACCGCGGACGACATCGCTAGCGGGCTCAACAACAGGGAATTCATCCTGTACTACCAGCCCAAGGTGTCCCTGATCAGCAACGGCATCACCGGCGCCGAAGCCCTGGTGCGCTGGCGTCGGCACGACGCCGAGGTATTGCCGGCATCCATGTTCATTCCCGTGGCCGAGCAGGCGGGCCTGCTGCGGCCCCTGACCCTGCAACTGTTCCCGCAACTGGTAAACGACCTGGCGGGCAGCGGCCTGGAGCATCAGTTCCGGGTCTCGTTCAATGTGTGCTCGTGCGACCTGGAAGAGCGCACCCTGACCTCCCTGATCCTCGATGCGGTAGCCAGCGGCCGCCTGCCACCGGGCGCGCTCGAGCTGGAGATCACCGAGACCCAGGCCATGCAGGCCGCACCCTGCGTGCTGTACAACGTGCAGGCGCTGACCGAGGCCGGGATCGGGCTGGCGATGGACGACTATGGCATCGGCTACTCGAGCATCGACACGCTCAGCCAGTGGCCGTTCACCACCATCAAGCTGGACCAGGGCATCGTCGAGCGCATGCTCGATTCGCCCAAGAACGCGACCATCGTGCGCTCGTCGATCCGGCTCGGGCACGAGCTGGGCATGGAGGTGGTGGCCGAGGGTGTCGAGACGGTGCCGCAGCACGATTTTCTGGTGGAGTCCGGCTGCGGCGTGGCCCAGGGCTTCCTGATCAGCCGCGCCCTGCCGCTCGAAGCCTTCAAGGCTTTCTGCGCCGCCGCCAGCAAGTGCCGCGGGCTGCCGGTCGGCCTGGTGCACATGGCGATCGTCGACCATGTGCAATGGCGGCGCCAGATGGCCAGCTTCGCGATCCGGCGCGCCGCGCTGCCGCCGGACGCGCCGCTGCGCCAGTCGGGCGGCCATCCGCCCCTGTGCGTGACCAAGTGCGCGCTGGGCCGCTGGTATCTGGGCGAAGGACGGTATTTCGCCGGCACGCCGATGTATCTTGCGCTCGATGCGCCGCACCGCAGGCTGCACGAGATCGGCGCCAGCATCGTCGAACGCGTCCGCGCGGGCGCCAGCCAGGCTGACATCGCGCCCATGATGCGCGAACTCAAGAGCGTATCGCTGATCCTGATCGGGCTGCTGGAGGATATCGAGGACGCCGGCTTCGAAACGCTGTTCACGCCAGCGGCAGCCACGTTCGCCAGGCCACAGGCCGCTGCCGCAAGCTGAGCGGCAGTGCCTGCGCTGTTTCGCTCTGCACGATTACGGTCTACAATAAGTTAAACGTTTTCGTGGAGACTCCATGCGATTCTCGGGTTTAACCGTCCCTGCCCTGCTTCTGCTCCTGCTGCCTGGCGCCACCCTCGCCTGCGCCCCGGCGCCCCCACCGGTTCACGATATCGACGCCAACCGTTATTACGTCGATGCCCGAAGCTCGATCGTGGATCCGGCGCTCAAGGCACGCAACGAGGCGGCGGTCAAGCCGGTCAACGATTACCTGGGCACCATCGCACGCGCGGCCAGCGACTGGCAGGCCGGGCGCAATCCCGATGGCGCGCGCTGCGCCCTGGCGTGGCTGCAAGCCTGGGCCGGGCACAATGCCATGCTCGGCACGATGACTACCAATCAGTCGTACTACACGCGCAAATGGACGCTGGGCGGCCTGGCGCTGAGCTATGCGCGGGTACGGCCGGTGGCCACCCCAAGCCAGCGCGACGCCATCGACGCCTGGCTGCGCCGGCTGGCCGACGTCACCATCGCCCACGCAGAGCAGCACAAGGGCGTGCGCAATAACCACTATTACTGGGAGGGCCTGGCGGTGACGGCGGTCGGCGCCGTCACCGCGGATGCGCGCTACCTGGACTGGGGCCGCAAGGTGTTCGCCCATGCGATGAGCCAGGTCCAGCCCGACGGCTCGCTGCCGCTCGAGGTGGCGCGCGCCGGCAAGGCCCTCAGCTACCACCTGTACTCGGCGGCGCCGCTGGTGATGATGGCCTCGATGCTGGAACTGGATGATCCTGCGCTGGAGCGGCTGCTGAAATTCTCGGTCGCGAACGTGGCCGACCCATCGTCGCTGGAGCGCCTGGCTGGCGCAGCGCAAGAGATGCCGCCACGGGTGCCGGGCTGGATCGCGATCCATGAACGGCGCAGCGGGCAGCGCCTCGCACCGCAAGCACCGCCGGCTAATAACTGGGATGCGCGCATGGGGGGCGACCGTAACCTGGCCAATCCGCTCGAACATCCGCGCGGCGGCTGACGCAGGCGCAAAAAAGCGCCCGGACCGGCGGCGGGTTGCCGGTGGGCGCAAGGAGATGACCTGGGTTGTTACTGGTAACGGATCGTCCAGCTCACCACCAGCGGTTCGCGCAGGCTGAACGCCCCGCTGGCGCAGCTGACCACCGTGTTCATCTGGCCATACGGCGCCTGCCAGGCAGCGTCGCCGGCCGCCGGCCTTGCCGTGCATGCGGCCAGCCCGCCGACCTCGAAGGCCTGCACCGCGCCTTCGCTGAAGCGCACCTTGTTGCCCTCGACCGTGGCGCCGCTTGAGAAGGCGCCGAATTCCAGGGTCAGCCTGGCCACGTCGAGCGGCGCGGCCGGGGTATAGCGGTCGGTGCGCGTGATGGCGCCCGGCTGCAGCGTGTATTCGGTCTCGACCCGGATGCGCGGATCGGCGACCGGCAGGTTCTTGCCCAACCGGGTCAAGGCGTCCTGGTGATAGCTGACAGCGTGGCCGCCGCTCTGCTCGCGGGTCTGGATATCTTTCAGGAAGGCCGTCGCGATCAACTCGCTGCCATCGGCCAGCGTAAATTTGGGCATCAGCTGGGCGTGGGCCGGGCCGCTGTCGGCCACGCCCGACACGACGCCATGGGCGAACGGCAGCGGATAATACGGGCTGTTCGCATGCTGGCTCTGGCCGCCGTTGATCAGGGACAGGCTAAATACATGACCCTTGTCGCGCCAGATCGCCAGCGCACGGTCATGTTCGCCGCGTGCGAAGCGCGTCAGGCTGAACCTGGGCCGGCTGCGCTCGAGCCACGCGGCCAGGTCCTGGCGCGGCGCCACGTCCTTCATGCCGGCCCGGTTCCACATGGCGTTGGTGGCGATGAGCTGGTGCAGCAGCGAGAAGTTCTCGCCCAGGATGCGGTGCTTGCCGCGGTAGGCATCGGTGCGCCGGCCATCATTCCACATATCGACCGAGCGCATGTCGTCCCGGTACCAGAACTTCATATAGCGTTCGGCGATACGCGCTGAGTAGGCATAGGCGTATTCTTTTTCTTCCGGCGTGAGCACCTCGAGGTAGGCCGCGGTGGACAGGATTTCCAGCATCGCGGTCTCGCCATACGGCCCCAGGCTGCGGCCCATGGTGAAGCCGGTGCCGTCGGCACGCGCGCTGTTCAGTGCGACGTCGGCCGACTTGCGCAGCAGCGCCTTCAGTTCAGGCGTGACTTCCAGCCCGGTCTCGATGAAGCGTTCGCAGATCTCGGCGCTGAGCAGGATGCTGTAGCGGTCGAAGCGGCCCTGGCCGTCGGTCTCGTCGCTGAAGCCGTATTCGCCGGAGTACCTGGCGTAGTGCTTGAGCATGCGGTCGAGCAGCACTTCGCTGCCGGCCGTGTCTTCCCACCCCATCAGCATGCGCAGGCGGGCGATGCTGAAGGCGACGCCGTAGTAATTGGTCGGCAGGTCGATCAGCTCGTAGCTCGGCACGCGCACGAAGCTGCGCCAATCGAGTTGCTTGCGCAGGCGCTCGAGGGTGGCGGGCCGCACGGCGCGCTCGAGCAGGCCGGCCTTCTTGAGGCGATGCAGGGCGCCGATGTAGTAATAGATGCCCCAGGATTCGTTGTTCATGCCGATCGTCATATCGGCCAGGTCGGCATAGTCGCGCAGCATGCCGGGCAGGCGCGGATCGTTGGCCGGCAGGTGCACCAGCAGGTCGGCCAGGCCGGTGGCGATCTTCCCGGGCAAGAACTTGTCCTTGCTGTTGAGGGCCTTCTCGCCATCCATCACGATGTTTTCCCGTTCCTTCACCAGTTTCTGGATCAGGTACTCGAGCTGCGGGTAGGCTTGCTCGACGCTGCGCTGCAGCGCTGGCGTGGCCGCCGTGGCAGCCGCGGCATGAACGGGAACGGCCAGCAGGGATGCCGCCGCCAGCAGGGGAAATGCGTGACGCATGCGATGTCTCCGATATAGTTAAACGTTTTCCAAAGAATATGGCAACGCTACCGGAAAGTAAAGCGGAAATGCGGGCCGTAGCTAGGGAAGCACTGATTTATTCTGGCGGGAGAGAATCGGTCACGAAAAATGTGCCCGGCAAGGCGCAAACCGCAGCGATACCCGTGGTATCGCGAGGATTTGCAACGCTGCAGGGTGCATTTTCTCGTGGCCGATTCCCCGCCATGAATAAATCAGTGCTTCCCTAGGCGGCGCGGGCCTGGGTCGAGGCGCGCAGCACCAGTTGCGGCGCGACCTTGGTGAGTTTTTCCACCTGCTCGCCGCGGATCACCGCCAGCAGCTTGGTCATCGCGGTCGCGCCCATGCGCTCGCTCTGCAGGTCGACCGTGGTCAGCGCCGGCGACACGTACTTGCCGTAGGCGATATTGTCGAAGCCGACCACCGACAGGTCGCGCGGGATCGACACGCCGAGATTCTCGCATTCCTTCATGAAGCCGAGCGCCATCAGGTCGTTGTAGCAGATCACGGCGTCCGGCCGCCGGGGGCCGAGCACCACGCTTGAACACATGCGCTCGCCTTCCACCATCGATGGATTCTCGCCATCGTGCACGGTCAGTTCGATGCCGGCCGCATCCAGGCATTCGCGGATGCCGCCCAGCCGTTCCTCGTCGCGGCGCGAGCGCGAAAAGCCGAGGTAGGCGACGCGCTTGTGGCCCAGCATGCGCAGGTGCTGGGCCAGCATGAAGGCGCCGCCATGGTCATCGCTGGCCACCGTCGGAATCGGCAGTTCGTTCAGCGAACCGAAGAACACCAGCGGCTTGTCGATGCTGGCCATCCAGCCCATCTCGTGCTCGCGCATGCGCGAGAACACGATCATGCCGTCCACACGCCGGCTCAGGTCTTCCAGCGTGCGCCGCTCGCGGCTCGGGGTTTCCTCGGTATCGACCAGCAGTACCGAATACTCGTGCTCGTGGGCGACCCGGTTGGCGCCCTTGAGGATGCTGCTGAAATGGGGATTGTTAATGTCCAGCACCGACAAGCCGATGGTATTGGTGCGTCCGGTGATCATCGACTTGGCCAGCGGATTGGAGCGATAGCCCAGGGCTTCGATGGCCTCGTCGAGGGCTGCTTCGACCTTGGGCGAAAAGCGCTGCGCACCGTTGATGTACTTGGAAACCGTGGCGGTGGATACCTTGGCGGCGGCGGCGACGTCGCGAATAGTCGGTGCGGAACTCTTCATGATCGGGTAATCGTTATTTGACCGGTCATCTTAGCATGCACCCAGGCTGCATCTGGCCTGCTTCTGATTTATCCCTGCATGGCGGCATTGACGCTCCATGCTATCGAGGGTAATCTAGTTAAACGTTTAACATAACCCGGAGACCATTCATGAACGAAGCCGCCCCGCGCAAGCCTTTCAACCGTCTGTTGCTGACCGGCGCCGGAGGCGGCCTCGGCACGTTGCTGCGCGAACGCATCAAACCATGGGCCGAGGTAGTGCGCCTGTCCGACGTGCGCGACATCCCTGCCGCGGGCGATGGCGAGGAAGTGGTGCGCTGCGACCTGGCCGATCGCGACGCCGTGCTGGCGCTGCTCGAGGGGGTGGATGCGGTGCTGCACTTCGGCGGCGTGTCGGTCGAAGAAGAAGTCGACAGGATCGTACAGGCCAATATCGTCGGCCTGCACCACCTGTATGAGGCGGTGCACAAGAAGGGCATCAAGCGCGTGATCTACGCCAGCTCGAGCCACGTGGTCGGCTTCTACCCGACCACCGAGCGCGTCGACGCGAGCATGCCGCTGCGCCCGGACTGCATCTATGGTGTCTCCAAATGCTTCGGCGAGGCCCTGTCGCGCTACTACTATGACCGCTTCGGCATCGAGACCGTCTGCCTGCGCATCGGCTCCTCGTTCCCCGAACCGCGCAACGCGCGCATGATGACGACCTTCCTGGCCCACGACGACCTGGTGGAACTGGTGCGCTGCGCGCTGTTCACGCCGCGGGTCGGCCACACGATCACTTTCGGTGTCTCGGACAACAAGGTCAGCTGGTGGGACAACCGCCACGCCGCCCACCTGGGCTACGAGGCGCAGCACAGCTCGAGCACCTTCGCCGAGCGCTTCCCTCAGGACGGCAACTGGCCGCCGGCCGACGAGATCACCGCGACGTATCAGGGCGGCCCGTTCGTGCTGGCCGGCCCGATCTACAAGGACTGAACATCCATCTTCACAGCCGCCGCGCTGCGCGCGGCGGCATGAAAAATGCGGCGCCTTCCAACCGGAAGGCGCCGCATTCGTTTCTACTGTCGTGATCAGAACTTGACGTCGAGCTTCACGCTGAAATAGCGGAACACATCGCGCGGCGGCACCCAGCTGTTGACCGTGATCGCCGGCGAAGTCGAAGTCGGGCCGGCACGGAAGCTCGGGCCGCTGGCGTTCGCGTTCGGGATGTAGAAGCGGTCGAACAGGTTCTTGATCTGGAAGCTCAGGCGGTAGCGGTCCTTGTTGTCGCGGATGCCGAAGCCAAGATCGGCGATCGTGTAGCTCTCGTTGACCGAACGTGGATCGTTGTTGATATTGGTCTGGTAGTGGCTCTGGTAGCGCACATTGCCGTTGATGAAGGCGCCGAACGGCAGCGACGGAAAGCGGATGTCGTAGTTGCTGCCGATATTGACCTTGATCTTCGGCGTGCCCGGGAAGACGCCGCCCGACAGATCCTGCACGCCGGTGGTAGCGCCAGGACGAATCGCGAAGCAGTCACGGTTCCAGCCGCCCAGCGAGCCGCCCTCGCCCGCGCCGGTGCCGGCGATGATGGGATTGGTGTTGTCCGTATAGCAGGGGCCGTTCTTCCAGTCCTCGATGGTTGGACGGGTATAGGCCATCGAGGCGTTCATCGACCAGTTCGTAGCCAGCAGCATATTGGCGTCGATCTCGAAGCCGCGGGTACGGATCTTCGGAATCGAATTGAGCTGGGTATAAATAGTCGGATCGTCAGGCAGCACGAAAGAGGTGTTCTGCTGGTAGTGCTTGAAGTCGGTGTTGTACACCGTGGCCGCGATCGACAGGCGGTTATTGAGCAGGTTGGCCTTGGCACCGAGTTCATAGGTGCGGCTGGTCTCGGGGTCGACCGGGAACGCGGCCGAGGCGCGCAGGCCGCTGGTCACGTCATACGCCTTGCCCTTGTGGCCGGTGGCGGTCATGGCGTACACCATCCATTCGCGCGTGAGCTGCTTCTGGATACTGAGCTTGCCGGTGGTGGCCCAATCCTCGTTGCCGCTGCTCGAGAACACATCGACGCCGACCGGGCCCGGCACGAAGGTCGAGCGGTCCAGCTGGTCGGTATAGAAGTTGCGCTCGTAGTTGAAGCCCGATTCTTCGAGATTGCGCCGCACGCCGGCCACCAGGGTCCAGGTCGGGGCGAAGTCCCAGGTCGCCTGGCCGAACACCGCCTTGTTCACGTTGTAGATATCGGTGTAGTAGTTGGTCGGGCTCGATGGCGAGTTGGCGGCGCATACCGCCGGCGCCACGCAGAAGCCGCGAATGAAGTGGCGCTCGATCTCGTTACGCGCCCACCACAGGCCGGCCACGTAGCGCAGGTTGCCGGCGTCGGGCGAGACCAGGCGCAGTTCCTGGGTCTTGGACGTGATGTCGTAGCTGCCGAACTGCAGGTTCCCGACCGAGAACTGGGTCTGGCCAGGACGCGCGATGGTCGGCACGTCGGTGAAGTCCTGGTCGCGCGAATCGTTGGCCTTGTAGCGCTGGTAGGACGAGATCGACATCAGGGTCGCATCGTTCGGGAGCGTGTACGACAGCTTCAGGCCGGCGCCATGGGTGCGCGACGCGATCCCGGTCGGCGAGTCGCGCCGCACGTAGCGGTTGTTGGGATTGGTCGGGTCGATGCCGGCCAGGACCAGCGACGCCGGCAGTTGCGGGTTGCCGTTCATGTAGGCGGTCGAGATGTCGACCGGGATCTGCTGCAGGTTGCCGGCGGCGGCCGAGCCGGTGGTGCGATAGAAGCCGTTAACCGCCGTTACGCCGCGCGTGTTCTCCTGCTCGTTATACTGCGGCATGAAGTCGATGTCGAGGTTCTTGATGGGGGTCCAGGAGAACTTGGCCATCATGGTCTTGCCCGACGAACCGTTGACCTTCTCGCCGTTGGTCAGGTTGGTGAAGTTACCCGGCATATCGCTCTTGTTGACCGCGATGCGCATGCCGAAGGTGTCGGTCATGCGGCCGCCCACCGAGGCGGCCAGGCGCCATTCCTTGTCGTCGGTGTAGTAGGCGCTGCCGCGATAGGTGACCGGTCCCGAGATCGGCTTGGTCACGATATTGATCGCGCCAGCCACCGCCGACTTGCCGAACAGGGTACTCTGCGGCCCCTTGAGCACCTCGACCCGCGCCACGTCGGCCAGGTCGCGGAAGGCCTGGAACTGCACCGCGATCGGGATGTCGTCGAGGATCACCGAGACGTCCGACTCGACGCCGATGCCCACCGAGACGGTGCCGATGCCGCGCATGAACAGCGCGTTATTGGCGGCGGTGGTGCCCGAGGCCTGGGTCAGCGAGGGCGTGAGCGCCACGATGTCCTCGATCTCGCGCACGTTATTGCGCTGCAGCTCGGCCTCCGAGATGACCGAAATCGCCATCGGCACGCTCTCGAGTTTCTCGACCCGCTTGTTGGCGGTGACGACCACCGACTGCAGCCCGGTCGCGTTCTGCTGCCCTTCCGCGAGCTCCTGGGCGTGCACGGGCAAGGCCCATTGCGCGACGGCGAGCGCCACGACTGCCGCCAGCGGCTTCACCACGATGTTGAAACCTTCGATTTTGTTCTTGTCCAACTTGGTCTCCTCCGATTTGCAAAAAAAGTAGCCAGGCCGGGTAGCGACGTTGCGTCGATCCCGTGCTCGGGCCGGATGCTTCAGCTTCCTGCCTGCGCGCGCTTCAGACGCAGCAATGCTTCAAGAAAGTAGTAATCGCCATAATTGAGCGGCACGTCGATTTCCTTCCCGGCCGGCTTGTGGCCGGTCGCGTGCTTGAGCAAAAAACCGCCGTTGTCGTTAGCGCTCGCCAGGTAGGCTGCAGAAGCCAGGCTGCGCAGCTGCGCTTCGGCGAAGGCGCGATAGGCGCGTGCCTGCTCCGGCTTCGAGAATCCCGCCAGTTCCAGCAGGCTCGAAGCGACGATGGCGGCGGCCGAGCTGTCGCGCGGCGCATTCGGGATGGCCGGATCGTCGAAATCCCAGTACGGCACCTTGTCGGCCGGCAGGCGCGGATGCTGCATGACGAAGGCGGCGATCTTGTGCGCCTGGCGCAGGTAATCCTCTTTTCTGGTTTCGCGGTACATCATGGTGTAGCCATACAGCGCCCAGGCCTGGCCGCGCGCCCACGACGAGGCGTCGGCATTGCCCTGTACCGTCACCCGGCTGCGGATCTTGCCCGTTTGCGGATCGTAGTCGACCAGGTGAAAGCTCGAGCCGTCCGGGCGGAAGTGGTTGCGCAGCGTGGTGTCGGCATGGGTCACCGCGATATCGCGGTAGCGCGGTTCGACGGCGCTGCGCGCGGCCCAGGTGAGCAGCTCCAGGTTCATCAGGTTGTCGACGATGACGGGGAAGGCCCAGTTACTGTTCTTCCACAGGTCCCACGACTGGATGCTGCCGACCTTCGGATTGAAGCGCGTGACCAGGGTGGTGGCGCCGGCCAGCAGCGCGTCGCGGTAGGCCGGGTCGCCGGTCAGGCGGTAGCCGTTGCCATAGCCTGCGCCCAGCATGAAGCCGAGGTCGTGCTGGCTTTTATCGAACTTGGCCGGCGCGGTGCGCGTCGTGTAGTCGGCCGCGGCGAGGCGCCATTTGGCGTCGCCAGTGTGCTCGTACAGGTACCACAGCGAGCCGGGGAAGAAGCCGGCGGTCCAGTCGCCCGGGCCGACCATGACGACTTCACCCTTGTCGGTGGTGCGCGGGAAGCCTGGTTTGCGCTGCACCTTGTCCAGCAGGCCGCCGTATTGCATGGCCGCGGTGTCGAAGCTGCGCTGGACCAGTTGTGAAACGGTTTCCTGGGCCATGGCGCCGGTGGCGCCGGTAGCGGTGGTGATGGCCAGCGCCAGCACGGCAGTGAGGCGCACGGCAGCCGTCCCCAGGGGTGGGTAGCCTGTCATTCTCTGTCTCCTGTTATTTTTTTGCTTGAGTAAATCCTAGTCACAAGCGAAAACAAAGTCAACAGATTTAGGAAAACGATTAACTAACTTGTTTTCGTGTCGTTTTTGCGTGAATGCCCGTATGACTGGCAGCTTACCTTGCCTTGGGGAGAGGATTTTGCGGGATGAGAGAAAACGTTTTTGCTGAGTTTTGTGTCGCGATCCGTCAGGCGCGTGACGGACCGGCCTTGTCCTTCGCGGCCGCTGGCGGCGCCGGCGTGGCCGGCTCCGGCTCCGACTCAGGTTCCGGCTTGGGCTGCAGCGCGCCCAACTGCTCCATCAGTTGCGCGAAGCGCTGCTGGCCCGGCTGCAGCCGGTCGACGTGCTCAAGCACCTCGCGCGCTTCGAGTTCGAGCTCGGGATCATGGCCGCGCTGCTGCATGTGCGAGATCAGGATCTGCACCGCGTTGAACAGCACCCGGACATTGTCCGGCAGCCGCTCGCGCGCCGTGCGCATCCATTTGACGGCATCGGGCAGCTTGCCGGTCTTCCACAGCACCACGCCCTGGTTCATCAGGTCCACCGCTTCCTTGCGCGCGGTGCGGATGATGAGCGCGCCCTCGTCCGCCAGGCGCGCGCGGTCGAAGATCTTCTGCACCTCGTCCTGCAGCAGGGTGTTGTCGTGGTTATTCCGGATTACATGGGCCAGCACCTCGCCCGGCGTGCCCTTGACGCCCACCGCGAACAGCAGGGTCGCCATCTCGATGCAGATCACGGTGCCGGGCCGCCCCGGATCGGCCTGCAGCATCGCATCGAGTTCGTCGCCGGCGCGGCGCGCGTTGAGGTAGTCGCCGCTCTCGTGATAGACATGGCCTTCGGTGATCTTCGCGCGCAGCACCATGTGTTCGTGATCATTGCCGAATTCGCGCTGGGCCAGCAGCAGCAACTGCAGCGCATCCTTGATATTGCCCTTCAGGCCGCACACCCGCGCCAGGCCAAGATAATCCTCCGGCCCCTTGCGGATCGAGTATTCGCCGATCACCAGGCATTTGCGGAAGGCCTTCTCGGCCATCGGCACATTGCCGAGACGGAGCGCGGCCTGGCCCAGGTGGCGCTGGCGTGGCACCGAATTGGGCGACATCTTGGCCGCGCGCTCGAGCACCGCGGCCGCCTCCTCGTGCTGGCCCATGCCCTGGTAGGCACGCGCCAGCTGGTCATAAGCGTCGATGTAGTGACGGTTCTCGGCGATCACGGTCTGGAACATCTGGCGCGCCTGCTCGAAGTCGCCGTCGGCCATGCGGATCTTGCCCAGGCCCGCGCGCGCCCAGTGATATTCGCGCTGGGCCAGCACCCGCTCGTACACCTCGCGCGCCCGCGCCGGCTGGCCGCTGCGCTCAAGCATGCGCGCCTTCATGCGCAGCAGCTCGATCTCGTGCACCCGGTTGGCGGCGATCTGGTCGTCGCACAGGCGCGCCGCGCGCAGGTAGTCCTTCTCGATGAAGGCCTGGTCGATCAGGCGGAAGATCTGCTTGCGGCGCCACACGCGGTTCAGGCGCGTGAGCAGCACACCCTCGGTGATCGGCTTGACCAGGTAGGCGTCCGGCTGGTGCTCGGCCGCGCCCATCACCGACTCCACGCTCTTCTCGGCCGACACCATCACGAACACGGACGACGGCATCAAGAGCTGGCGCATGCGCGCTTCTTCCAGAACCTGCTGGCCGTTCTTGCCCTCGCCGATGTTGTAGTCGCACAGCACCACGTCGTAGCGCAGCTTGTTGAGCAGGCCCATGGCCTCGCCGCCGCTGGACGCCTGGTCGATATTGCGCGCCCCCAGGCTGCGCAGGCTTTCGCGCAGCAGCTGGCGGATGCCGACGAAGTCGTCGACGATCAGGTACTGCTTGCTGGCCCAGTCGATCTCTTCGAGCACCTTGGGCCTGGACACCGGCGGTGCGGTCGGCGCGGCCGTCGGCTTGGCTTCCGGCGTGACGTCAGCCCTGGCATCGGGCTTGGGGAGAGCGGAAGGCGTGCTCATGGCAGGGTCAGGATGAAGCAGCCGCCGCCGAGGGCGCCGCCGTTCTCGAGCCGCACCGCGCCGCTACGGTCGCGGTGACGGTGCATGCGCGCCACCTCGCCCGAGAAGTACAGGCCCAGGCCGGCGCTATTGGTCAAGAAGTTGACGCCCCTGGCGTCGCTCGCCGGCGCGCCGGCCGCCAGCAGCGCGGGCGGGAAACCGGCGCCGTTGTCCTCGACCCGGATCTCGAGGTCGCCATCGACCTCGCGCGCCGCCAGCCGGATGCGGTCGCGCGTGTAGTGCAGCGCGTTGTTGACGGCGTGCGAGACCACGCCCACGATCAGGTCTTCGTCGAGATGGGCGATCAGTTCGGGATCGACATCGAGTTCCAGGACCACGCCGCGCGACTCGATCAGCACCCGCTCGAGGGCCACCACCTGCTCGATCAGCTGGCCGACTTCGATCGGCTGGACGTCGAACGGATAGCCCGGCTTGCCGACCTGCTTGTACAACGCCAGCAGCTGCATCAGGTTGTCGTTCAGGCGTCGGGTCTGGTACAGCATCTGCGCCATCTGCCCATATGCCCTCTCGGTCTCGGGCGAGGCGCCGTCGAGCAGGCGCTCGAGCGTGCCGGACAGCACGCTGATCGAGTTCTTCATATCGTGCGCGGTCGACGCCAGGAACAGGAACAGCTCGGGCGAATGTTGTGAGTCTTCCATCCGGAAAGGCCTATGCGGCCAAAAAAGTTGCTACCAATAAATTATACCTGCAGGCATCCCGCAGTTTGGCGCCAGATGCCTGTTCCGTGCGCACGTTTGCGGCAACGCAACAGTTAAGGATCAATATCGGTGGCGTTTGGCGCCGGATGACGGCCGTTGCGGCGGGCGCGCAGCACGAAGCGGGCCGGGTCGAGCGCATCGACCAGGCTCATTTCGATCGGCAGCGGCTCACCTTCGAGTCGGGCGGCCAGCAATTCGGCCGCCAATGGCGCCCAGATCAGGCCGCGCGAGGCATAGCCCAGCAAGCCGTACAGGCCGGAATGGCGCGCCACGTCGCGCAGGCGCTCAGTGGCGCCCACCGCGGCAAAGTCCGGCAATCCGCCCACCAGCGGCAGGCGGTCCGGCGCTACGCAGCGAAAGCCCACCCTGCCCGCCAGCGGCGCGCCGGCGGCAGCCTGTGGATCGGACACCAGGCCGCGCAGGCGCGCCACGTTTTCTTCCTGGCTGGCGCTGCGCAGCTGGGGATCGTCGTCCAGGTCATAGGTCGCGCCGGCGCAGGTGACGCCGTGCGCGGACGGCGTCAGGTAGGCTTCGCGGCACAGCACCAACGGCAGTTGCGGGGCGTGTTCCGGCGCCAGGTGCGTCACCTGGCCGCGCAGCGCCTGCAAGGGCAGCGCAAGGGTGTGCGCCATGTGGCGGGCGCCGGCGCCGCTGGCCAGCACTACGGTCGGCGCCTGGCCACGATGGATGCCGTCGGGGCCACGCACGATCCATTCGTCGCCGGCGCGTTCCAGCACGACGTCGCCGGCGCCGAAGCGCCGCGTCAGGCGTTCGCCGCAGGAAGCCAGCAAGGCCTCGCACACGCTGCCCGGACGCGCCCAGCCGCCTTGCGCGAATAGCCATCCGCCATCCGGCGCCGGCAGGCCGAGCAAGGCTTCGGCAGCGGGCGGTTCGAGCCAGCGCGCAAACTCGGATGGCAGTTTTCCCTCGCCTGCGATGGTGCGTGAGACGGCCGCATGGCCGGCATCGCGCGACAGCTGCAGCACGCCGCACTGGGCGCCGTCGAAGGCGCGGCCAATGCCGCCCAGTTGCTGCCACAGGCGCAGCGCGTACAGGTAGGCGGCGCGCGTCAGGCGGGTCGGGATATTGTCGTCGCGCGACAGCAGCGGCATGAAGATGCCAGCCAGGTTGCCCGAGGCTTCCATCGCGACCTGCGAATGGCGCTCGACCAGCGTGACCTGCCAGCCGCGCGCGCACAGGCTGGCCGCCGCGGCGCATCCCGCCAGGCCGGCGCCCAGCACCAGCGCACGCCGGTCCGGTTCAGGCGTCGACGGCAGGCGCGGTTTACGGGTCGAGAACAGCGCGCCAGCGCCATCGAAGGCGAAGCCTTGCGCCGCGAGCGCTGCCTGTTGGTCGGGATCGAGGCCGCTCGATTCCAGCCACGCGCCAAGCGCCGTCAGGCGCGCCAATGGGCGCACAAAATCCGTGCCCTGCGCGCCGTGCAAATAAATGCGATCAGGGCGGGCGTTCAGCTCGGCCAGCGCGGTCTCCAGGGGCGCCGCCAGCAGGTCGAGCGTCAGTCCTGCATCGGCCTGCGGGATACGGTGAAAACCCGGCTGCAGGCGATTGGTGAGCGCCACCACGTGCAGGCGTGCGGGCCGCTGCGGGTCGGCGCGCCAGGCCTCGACCAGGGCGGCAAAGCGGCTGCCATCGCCATGGTCGTTGTCGAACACGGTGTAGCGGGTGCGGCCGCGCCAGTGGTCCCGCAAGGTCATGTCAGCGCCGGCTGCGGCAATGGCATTCGCGGTCATGGTCGTCCACCATGCCAATACCCTGCATATAGGCGTAGACGATGGTCGAGCCGACGAACTTGAAGCCGCGTTTGCCCAGGTCTTTCGAGATGCGGTCGGACAGCTCGGTGCGCGCCGGACGGGCGTGATCGGGCCAGTCGTTGACGATCGGCTGGTTGTCGACAAACGCCCACAGGTAGGAGCCCAAGGTGAGGCCCTGTTCGCGCAGCGCCAGGTAAGCGTTGGCGTTGGTGATCGCGGCCGCCACCTTCAGGCGGTTGCGCACGATGCCGGGGTTGAGCAGCAGTTCGGCTCTCTTGTCGTCGTCGTAGGCGGCGATTTTTTCCGCGTCCCAGCCGTCGAATGCTTCGCGGTAGGTGTCGCGCTTGTTGAGGATGGTTTCCCACGACAGGCCGGCCTGTGCGCCTTCGAGGTTGAGCATCTCGAACAGCGTGGTCTCGTCGTGGCAGGGCACGCCCCACTCATTGTCGTGGTAGGCGATGTAGCGCGGGTTGGCCATATTCGCCCACGAGCAGCGCTTGACTGTCATCGCGCCGCTCCCGGTGTTGCGCTGCGCAGGCTGGCCAGGACGTCGTCGGTGCGGCCATCCGCCACCAGGTCGGCCGGCGTGCGTCCGCCAAGTGCCTGCTGCGGCGCCTTCATCCAGGAGTCGGCGGCATCGTCATTCCCCAGCACCTTGCGCGCTTCGTGCATGACGGCGTAGTAGGCCTGCGCCTTGCGCGAATGGCCGTCGAAGCGTGCCTGCAATGCGGCGATGGAATCGGGCGAAAGTCGGTCGGGATCGGTCATGACGTGGGTTCCTTGGGCGAGACCGCATCATACCTCGCCCCGACCGGGCGATCGAGGAACACCGCGCCGGCGCTATCCTCGCCAAGCGTGTCGGCCGGGTTGCGCAGCGGGCAGTCGGTAAGCGACAGGCAGCCGCAGCCGATGCAGGTATCGAGTTCGTCGCGCAGCCGCTGCAGCCGCGCGATGCGTTCGTCGAGTTCGGCGCGCCAGCCGGCGCCCAGCACCCGCCACTCTTTCGCGCTGATGGTGCGGCCTTCCGGCAGCCCCGACAGGTTTTCGCGGATCGTCTCGAGCGGGATTCCGGTGCGCTGCGCCACCTTGATGATGGCGATATGGCGCAGCACCTCGCGCGCGTAGCGGCGCTGGTTGCCGTCGGTGCGCCAGCCCTTGATCAGGCCTTTCGATTCGTAGAAGTGGATGGTGGACACCGCCACGCCGCTGCGGCGCGCCACCTCGCCCACGGTGAGGGCTTTCTTGTCGGGATCGATCGTCATTGCGCTTTACTCAAGTTATCTTGAGATTCTATACGCTTTCGATCTCCCCCGCACATCAGTGCCCGCGCAACTCCGCGTCGATCTTCGAATGCGCCGCCGTATCGCGCATGAACCAGCACACCACCAGCGTGCAGGCGATCACCCCGGTGACGTACCAGTAAAAGCCCGACTCCATGTCGATCGACTTGAACCATAGCCCCATGTACTCGGCCGTGCCGCCGAAGATCGACACCGCGAACGCATACGGCACGCCAACGCCGGTGGCGCGGATCGAGGCCGGGAACATCTCGGCCTTGACCAGCGCATTGATCGAGGTGTAGCCCGAGACGATGACCCAGGCGCAGGCGATCAGTCCGAACGCTTCCCAGGGTCCGCTGGCATTGCGGATCGCGGTCAGCAACGGCACGGTGAAGATCGTCCCGAGCAGCGCGAAGCCCACCAGCAGCGGACGGCGGCCGATCCGGTCCGACAGCGCGCCATACAACGGTTGAAGGCACATGGCGAACAGCAGCGACGCGGCCGAGACGGCCGTGGTCTGCGAGTCGGTCAAGCCTACCGACAGGCGCAGGAACTTCTGCATGTAGACGGTGTAGACGTAGAACGCCAGGGTGCCGCCCATGGTCAGGCCGACCACCAGCAGCACTTCCTTCGGATGCTGGGCCAGCTGCTTGAGGCCACCCATTGGCTTGGCCTTCTTGCGTGCGCTCTCGAACGATTGGGTCTCTGGCATATCGTGGCGCATCATGAGGGCGATCAGCGCCAGCAGCGCGCCGATCACGAAGGGAATGCGCCAGCCCCAGGCGCGCAGTTGTTCGTCGCTGAGCAGGAAGTGCTGCAGCACCAGCAGCACGACCAGGGCCAGCAACTGGCCGCCGATCAGCGTCACGTACTGGAAGCTGGCATAGAAGCCGCGCCGTTTCGAGTCCGCCATCTCGGACAGGTAAGTGGCGCTGGCGCCGTACTCGCCGCCCAGGCTCAGGCCTTGCAGCAGGCGCGCCAGCAGCAGGATGCAGGGTGACAGGATGCCGGCGGTGGCGTAGGTCGGGGCGCAGGCGATCAGCAGCGAGCCGCCGCACATCAGCAGCACCGAGGCCATCAGGGCCACCTTGCGGCCATGGCGGTCGCCCAGGTGGCCGAACAGGATGCCGCCGATCGGACGCACGAAGAAGCCCAGCGCGAAGATGCCCGCGGTCGACATCATCTGGGCAGTCGGATCCTGGGCCGGGAAGAAGGAACTGGCGAAGTACAGGGCGAACGCCGCATAGCAGTAGAAGTCGAACCACTCGACCAGGTTGCCGGCCGAGCCGACGAAGATGGCGCGCAGGCGCGCGCCGGAAATGGGTTCGGCGGCCTGCGGCTTGGCGCCGGCGACCGGATTGATGGTACTTGTATTCATGCTGTCTCCTCTTTCAGAGATTCCATTGTCGGCACCGCCTGATACCGGCACATCCGCAATGCTGGCGCGGCGGCCTCCGTAAAAATACGGAGAAGCCCGCGCAAGCCCGGCACAACTGCTATCGTGGGCTCTTTTGGCCAAGGGCTTTTCGATGTCATCCTTGTTCAAACGACATCCCTGGCGCACCGTGCTCGCCATCGCCACGGCGCTGGCGCTGATCTTCGGCGCCGGCTACTGGGCCGAGCAGCGCGAGCTGCAGGCCAAGATGGATGCGCTGCACCAGGCGACGGCGGCGCACGTGCTGGGCCTGCGCGGCCTGGTGGAAAAACACGACTTTTTACCGCACGCCGCGGCGCGTCATCCCGACGTGCGGCAGCTGCTGCTGGCGCCGCGCAATGCCGCGCTGCAGGCGCGCGTAAATGACTATTTCGCCGACCTGCAGGCGACCACCGGCGCCACCGCGCTGTTCCTGATCGACCGCGCGGGCCTGACCATCGCCGCCAGCAACTGGAACCTGCCATCGAGCTTCGTCGGCGAGTCCTATCGCCAGCGCCCCTACTTCGAGGACGCGGTGCAAGGGCGCCGCGGCCTGTTCTTCGGCCTGGGCCTGACCACCGGCCAGGCCGGCCTGTTCATCGCGGAGCCGGTGCGTGCCGGGACCGACATGATCGGCGTGATGGTCGTCAAGATCAGCCTCGAGGCGCTCGAACAGACCTGGCGCCATGGCGCCAATCCGGTGGTCCTGAGGGATAGCCGCGGCGTGGTGTTCCTGAGCGGGGTGCCGGAGTGGCTGTTCCAGGCCGTCAAGCCGGTCTCCCGCGCGGACGCGGCCTGGATCGCGGACCATGGCCAGTATGGCACGCGCCGCCACTTCGACGTCCTGCCCTGGACGGTCCGGGTGCGCGACGATGTGCCCGGATTCGTCGTCAAGACCAGCGTCGGCGGACGGCCACGCGACTATCTCGCCGTCGATACACCGCTGCCCGGGCTGGGCTGGACCCTGACCGTCCTTGAGGACATGCGCGAAGTGCGCGAGGCGCGGCGCCTGGCGCTCGCCCTGGGTACGCTGGCGGTGGCGCTGTTGCTGCTTGGCGTCTTGTACTGGCGCCTGCGCGAGCGGCGTTACGCCGAACAGCGCTCGGCCCGGGTCGAACTCGAACACCGGGTCGAAGAGCGCACCCGCGACCTGCAGCAGGCGCACGCATTCCGGAAGGCGATGGAGGATTCCCTGCTGGTGGGGATGCGTGCGCGCGACCCGCAAGGCCAGATCATCTACGTCAACCCGGCCTTCTGCGCGATGGTCGGCTATGCGCCTGACGAACTGCTCGGTTGCCGCCCGCCCTATCCCTACTGGCACCCGGACGACCTGGAAAAACAGGCGCGCGAAAGCGACGACGCCCTGCAGGGCCGCGCCGCGCCGTGCGGTTTCGAGTCGCGCATCCGGCACAAGGACGGGCACGACGTGCTCACCATGGTGTACACCGCGCCGCTGATCGATGCCGACGGCGTGCACCGGGGGTGGATGAGTTCCATCGTCGACATTACAGCGCAAAAACAGGCCGAGGCGCGCCAACGCGACCAGGAACTGCGCCTGCAGCGCAGCGCGCGCCTGGCCAGCGCGGGCGAGATGGCGTCGACCCTGGCGCATGAACTCAATCAGCCCTTGATGGCGTTGTCCAATTTTGCGATCGCCGCGCGCGCCCTCGCCGCCCGCGGCGATCCGGCCATGCTGGCCGGCGCGCTGGACGACATCGTCGGTCAATCGCGGCGCGCCAGCGAGATCGTCAAGCGAGTGCGCGCCATGATCAATCCGCAGCGCGCCGACTACGCGACCCTCGCCATCGGCGCCGTGATCGACCATGCCGAAGCGCTGCTCAAGCCGGAACTGCAACGCGAGGGGGTAGCGCTGCGCCTGATGCTGGAAGACCCCGGCGTGAAGGTCCGTGGCGACACGGTCCTGCTCGAGCAGGTGCTGGCCAACCTGATCCACAACGCGGCGCAGGCGATGCAGGGCCAGCCACGGCATCGGCGCGCCATCGTGCTGGCCACCCGCCGCGTCGCACAAGGTGTGCAGATTGCCGTCAGCGACCACGGCCCGGGCATCCCCGACGACCAGCTCGAACAGATCTTCGCCCCCTTCTTCACCACCAAGCCCGACGGCCTTGGCCTGGGCCTGAACATCTGCCGCACCATCATCGAAGCCCACCGCGGCTCGATGACGGTCGTGAACGACGCCGATGGCGGCGCCACTTTCTCATTCATCCTGCCCATCGTCCCATGAAAGAATCTCCCCTCACCCTGTACGTCGTCGACGACGACGAAGCCCTGCGCCGTTCGCTGCTGCTCCTGCTGTACTCGCAAGGGCTGGCAGTGCAGGCCTTCGACTCCGGCGAGGCCTTCCTCGATGCCGTCGACCCGAACCAGCCGGGATGCGTGATCCTCGACCTGCGCATGGGCGGCATGAGCGGCCTGGCCGTGTTCGAGCGCCTGCGGGCCGCGCATAGTCCGCTGGTGACGGTGTTCCTGTCGGGGCACGGCGACATCCCGATGGCCCTGGAGGCGGTGCGCAGCGGCGCATGGGACTGGGTGGCCAAGCCGGACACCCAGCAATTGCTGGACAAGCTACCAGGTGCGATCGCCGAAGCGCGTTCGCGCGGCCAGGCGAGCCGGCTGTGGGAAGACCTGACGCCGCGCGAGCGCGAAGTGGCGCGCCTGGTCGGGCTGGGGCAGCCCAACAAGGAGATCGCGCGGGTGCTGGTGCCACCCTGCGGGCCGCGCTCGGTCGAGACCCACCGCGCCAATATCTTTCATAAGCTGGGGTGTGCCAATGACAACGAGCTGGGACGCTGGTTGGCGGCTTACCCGTGGCTCAGGTGAATCGCGGCTTGCCCGCCCACCGCCCCTCGATCACCCGCGCCAGCGCTTCGACACCGTTGCGGATCGCTTCCGGCTTCACCGCCGAGAACCCCAGCAACAGGCCCGGCGCCACCGCACACTCGGGCGTCGCCGCCGCATTCGCGTAATACCCGAGCGGCCGCAGCTCGATGCCGGCCTCCCCGGCCGCGCGCGCGACCTCGGCCTCGTTCGGGATGCATCCCCTGCGATCCGGCCTGAAATGCGTGCACAGGTCGAGCCCCACGTCGGCCGGCCCGCACACCAGCCGCTCGCCCAGCCGATCCTCGAGCGCCCCCATCAGCGTGGCGCGTCGTTCGGCATACGCCTCGCGCGTGCGCCGGATATGACGCATGAAATGGCCCTCGGCGATGAAGTCGGCCAGCACCGCCTGCGGCAGCATGGCGTGGTGCATGTCGACCACCGCCTTGGCGCGCGCCAGCGGTTCGGCCAGCGCCGGCGGCGCCACCACGTAACCAAGGCGCAGCGCCGGGAACAACACCTTCGACAGGGTGCCGACGTAGACCACGCAACCGGCGCGGTCCAGGCTCTGCATCGAGGCCAGCGGCGGGCCGGTGTAGCGGTACTCGCTGTCGTAATCGTCCTCGATCACCCAGGCGCGCTTGGTCTCGGCCCAGCGCAGCAGCTCCAGCCGGCGCGCCAGGCTCATGGTCGGGCCCAGTGGCAGCTGGTGCGAGGGCGTGGCGAACACCAGGCGCGCGTTCGGGTAGTGCCTGGCGCCATAGGCCACGTCCATGCCCTCGCTCGTCACCGGCACGGTCTTGACGCGGGCGCCGGCGACCAGCATCGGTGCGCAGGCGCCCTGGTAGCCGGGCGATTCGACCCAGACCTCGTCGCCCGGCGCCAGCAGCAGTTGCGCCAGCAGGTACAGCGCCTGCTGCGAACCCGAGGTGATCACGATCTGCTCGGGTGTGCAGACCACGCCGCGCGAGGCGCGCAGGTAGGCGCACAGCAGTTCGCGCAGCGGCGCGTAGCCGTTGGCGGGGCCATAACCGAGGTAGGGGCCGGAGCCGCGCAAGTGGCGCGCTTCGAGCTTGCGCCACAGCTCGAACGGAAACAGGTCCAGGCCCGGCATGCTGGGGCGGAAGGCGCGCAGCGGGCCATCGTAGAGACGGATGCGGGCCATGCTGGTGGCCAGCGCCGCGCCGCGTTCCGGCAGCGCGCGCAGCAGTCCAGGCGCGCCAGGCGCCGGCGCCTGGCGCGCCAGCGGCAAGGCCTGGTCGACGAAGGTGCCCTGCCCCACGCCGCCGCGCAGGTAACCTTCGGCCGTCAACTGGTCGTAGGCCGCCAGCACGGTCTGGCGCGATACGCCGAGCAGCCGGCACAGTTCACGCGTGGCCGGCAAGCGCGCGCCGGGCACGAGCGCGCCTTGCAGGATGGCGTCCTTCAGGCGGGCATACAGCTGGCGGAACAGCGGCGTGGCGCTTTCGCGCTCGAGCGGGACGGCGGCGATCAGGTCGTGGGCATGCATGGGGAGCGGCGAAAGATTGGTACGCCCATCTTCGATGGAATTGGCTATTTCGGCAAGCCAAACCGCAGCCTAAGATAGGGGCCTGGGACACGCTCATCGCAAACCCCCACATTGTTTTTCTGGAGACCCGCCCGATGTACTGCCCTACCCGCTTCGCACAATCCGACGCGAGCCTGATGCATGCCCTGATCGCCGAGCATCCGCTGGCCATGCTGGTCACGCACGACGACGGCCAGCCGGACGCCGATCATCTGCCGTTCGAGCTGTTGCTTGAAGAAGGTGTGCTGCGCGCCCACGTGGCGCGCGGCAATCCGGTGTGGCGGCGCGCCGGGCAGCAGGTGCTGGTGGTATTTCGCGGGCCGTCCGGCTACGCCACACCCGACCGCATCGAAAAAGTCGAGAAGCATGGCCGGGTGGTCCCGACCTGGACCTACAACGTGGTGCACGTGCACGGCCGGCTGCAGGCGATCGACGATCCGGCCTGGCTGCACGCGCTGGTGGAACGCCAGACCGATCATCAGGAGGCGGCGCTGCCCGATCCATGGTCGGTGGACGATGCGCCGCCCGAGTACACCGCCGCCCTCCTCGGCGCCATCGTCGGGCTCGAAATCGCGATCGACCGCATCGAAGGCAAGTGGAAGACCGAGCCGCCGCCGCGCCTGCGGTAGAGCCAACCCGCCATCATGCGGTGAAGCCGCCATCGACCAGCAGCTCGGCGCCGGTGACGAACGACGCTTCGTTTGAAGCGAGGTAGGCGACGGCGGCGGCGACGTCGGCGCCGTGGCCGTAGCGGCCGACCGCGATGCCGGGCTTGACGAAATCGGCCACCGCGCCATCGGCGGGATTCATGTCACTGTCGGTCGGGCCGGGATGCACGGTATTGACCGTGATGCCCAGCGGGCCAAGGTCGCGCACCAGGCCGCGGGTAAAGCCGCTGACCGCGCCCTTGGTCAGGGTGTAGGCCGACGCGGTCGGGAAGGCCGCGTACTGCACCATCGAGCTGCCGATGTGGATGATGCGGCCACCCTGCCCCATGTGGCGCAGCGCTTCCTGCGTGGCGACGAACACCCCGGTCACGTTGACAGCCAGGATGCGCTCGAAGTCGTCAAAGGCGATGTCGGTCGGCGCACCGAGCACGCTGATGCCGGCGTTATTGACCAGGATGTCGATCTGGCCGAAGCGCGCGGCGACCGTGTTCACGGCGGCGCGCACGGCGGCCGGGTCGCCGGCGTCGGCCTGCAGCGCGATTGCCTTGCCGCCTGCCGCCTCGATCTCGCGCACGACGGTGTCGGCCTTGTCGGGCGACGCGTTGTAGGTAATGGCGACGGTCGCGCCGTCCTGCGCCAGGCGGCGCGCGATGGCGGCGCCGATCGAGCGGCTGCCGCCGGTGACGATGGCGATCTTGTCCTGCAGTGTGCGAGTGGTGTTCATGGCTGATTCCTTTCGACGTGGTTGGTTGGTGAACTCAGTATGGAAGTTCGAGCCCACAAGCGGTACTCGGATCTGTCTATAATCAGTTTCAAGCAAACCTTGAAAATCAGACGATGGAAACCCTGTCCAACCTCGAGTCCTTCGTGCGCAGCGCCGAGGCTTCCAGCTTTTCGGCGGCGGCGCGCAGGCTGGCGCTGACGCCGGCCGCCGTGAGCCGCAACGTGGCCCAGCTCGAGCGCAATCTCGGCATCAAGCTATTTCAACGCAACACGCGCGGCCTGCGCCTGACCGAGGCAGGCGAACGCTTCCTGCAGACGGTGGCGGGCGGGCTGGACGCCATCCAGGGTGCGATTGCCGACGTCACGACCAAGGCTGGCCAGCCGGCGGGGGTGCTCAAGCTCAGCGCGGCGCATCGCTTCGGCTGCGACTTCCTGCTGCCGATGATGCCGGCCTTCCTGGAACGCTATCCGGCCGTGCTGCCCGACTGGCATTTCGAGAACCGCCAGGTGCAGCTGATCCGCGAAGGCTTCGACGCGGCGATCGGTGGCGGTTTCGACTTGCCGCCCGGCCTGGTGGCGCGCACCCTGGCGCCGCTGCACCTGGTCGCGGTGGCCACGCCGCAGTTCATGCGGGGCCGCAAGAAGCCGCGCCAGCCGGCCGACCTGGCCCAGCATGAAGGCGTCATGATGCGCTCGGCGTTCAGTGGCCGCGTAGTGCAGCGTGTACTGCGCAACAAGGCCGGCGCGACGCAGCAGTGCGAACAGCGTGCCTGCATCACGGTCAACGATCCCGAAGCGGTGGTCAAGGGCGTGCTGATGCACATGGGGATCGGCCTGATGGCCATGCCGCATGTGATGCAGTACCTGGAAAGTGGGGAAATGGTGCGGGTGCTGCCAGACTGGTATGACGATGCCGGCGCAATCTCGATTTATTTCAGCAGCCAGAAGCTGCTGCCAGCCAAGACGCGCGCTTTTGTCGACTTCACGCTCGAGGAATTCGAGGAGCAACAGCTGGCGCAGCGCTTCCGCGCCAGCTGAAGAAGGCCGGCAGCCATGGCGGCTGCCGGTTTGAGGATGACTTAGTGGCTCGAACCGGTATGACCAGCGGCGCCCGAGCTGCCGGTGCTGCTCGATTTTCCTTGTGCCAGTTGCTCGGCATGCTTGAGGTGTTCCTGGACGACCGGGATCGTCTTGTCGACCTGCGCCTTGACGTCAGGATCCTTGGCGCCTTTCGAGGCCGCCTGCAGCTTGGTCAGGGTTTCCTTGTGCGCACCCACGCCGCCCTGCTTGACATAGGTCTTGTCGAAGGAGTCGCCCGACAGTTTCGCGAGCCTGTCGGACATCGCCTTGTGCTTGGCGTCGAGCTCGGTCGGCAGGGTCACGCCCTTCGACTGGGCCAGGGTCTGCACCTCGGTCAGCGCCTTGCCGTGGTCATCAATCATCTTCTGCGCGAAGGCTTTCACTTCCGCGTTCTGGCTCTTGCTTTGCGCCAGCTTGCCCATCTCGACTTCGGCCATGTTCGACATGCCCATGTCCATGATGGCCTTGCGATCGGCGGCGGTCAGCTTGGCGGCGCTATTGGCGCTGGCCGCGGTGCTGGCGCCCGCCGGCTGGGTGGTCTGCGCCTGCGCGCCGACCGCACCGAACATGGCTGCCGCGACCGATACCGCCATCAGGCGTTTGAGAATGTGATTCTTTTGCATGTTCGCTCTCCGTTAAATAGTTGGATGAGGCGAGTGTAAGCTTGCTTGTTCAAGACTAGCGCGCGTTAGCCGACAAGCAATTTTGCATCAAAAACCAGCGTAGAAATGCGGGTTGGCGGCTGTGCCGCCAGCCCTACGGTTAACGGAAGCTCAGCGCCGCCGTCAGGTCGCCCGGCGGGCGGGCGCCGCGCGCTGCAAACGCGGCATTGCGCGACGCCAAACCCTCGAGCAGCGGCAGGCCGTGCAGGCGCGTAATGAAGCGCAGGATCGAGGTCGTATCGTAGAAATTATGGTCGACCGCCCCGCGCTTGGCATGTGGCGACACCACGATCGCCGGGATGCGCGACCCCGGGCCCCAGCGGTCGCCCTGCGGCGGCGCCACGTGGTCCCACCAGCCGCCGTTCTCGTCGAAGGTGATCACCACCACCATGTCCTTCCACTGCGGCGACTTCTTCAGGTGCTCGATGATGTTGGCCACGTGGGCGTCGCCCGACTCGATGTCGGAGTAACCGGCATGCAGGTTCAGGTTGCCTTGCGGCTTGTAGAAGGCCACCGCCGGCAGCTTGCCCGCCACAACATCGGCGATGAACTTGTTGGAGATCGGGCTGTCGCCCAGGCCGCCGTCGCGCAGGTGTTCTGCACGCTCCTTCGTGCCCGGCGCGAACTGCTTGAAGTAATTGAACGGCTGGTGGTGGTACTGGAAGTTCGGCTTGTCGCCAGCGCCACGGCCGTCGAGCGCCGCCTGCATGCCGCCGCCGTACCAGGCCCAGCTCACGCCCTTTTTCGACAACAGGTCGCCGATCGTGTCATAGGTCTGCGGTGGCAGGGTCGAGGGATCAAGCGGGTCGGCGTGCAGCGGGTCGCCGTCGAACGCCGGACGCACCCAGCTCGGCTGGTACGGCGGCGCCATCGTGTTGACGGCATAGCCGTCCGGCGTCATCGCGCCGTTGCGCACGAACTTCGGCTTGCCTTCCAGCGCCGAGGCCGGCGAATCGGGCGCCAGCGTCAGGCGCACGCCCTGCGGGCCGTCGTCGAGTACTGCGATCTTGGTCTTGGCCGCGGTCTCGGCGGCATTGAAGTATTCCGGCACGCGGCCGCTGACCAGGAACTGGTGGTTCAGGTAAGAACCGCCGAAGGCCGCCATGAAGAAGTTGTCGCACAGCGTGAATTGGCGCGCGATCTGGACCAGGCCCAGGTTCTTCGCCGTCTCGCCGTAATGACCCATCACCATGCCGCCGGCATCCGACCAGGCGGCGAAGCAATCGTTCTTGCCGCCATTGATCTGCATCTGATTGTGATAGAACTGGTGCACCAGGTCGCGCGTGATGATTCCTTCGGGCAGTGGCTTGCCCTCCGGGTCGGTCAGCTTGTAAGGTGCGTTCGGCAGGTTGGCCGACTGCGCTTCGGTGGTGATGTAATCCTTGCCGCCGATGTTCTGGCGTCCCGGCACCACCCCGCCCCAGGTCTTCGGTAACGTTGGCAGGATCGAGCCGTCGCGGTCGCGCTGCTGCAGGCTCGCCGCCGGCATGCTCGCCAGTGGCGCGGCCAGGCCGGGGAAGTCGGCAAACAGGTTGTTGAAGCTGCGGTTTTCCAGGTAGATCACCACCACGTTCTTGACACGGCTGCGCAGCTTGGCGTCGAGCGAACCCATGGCAGCAGGCTTGGGGACCGCTGCCGCCTGGCTCATGCCGGGCAAACTGGCCGCGGCGCCAACCGCGGCGGCGGCCTGGAAGATGCGCCTGCGCGCGGGGCTGTCGGGTTGGGTGGACGACTCGGGTCCGAGGTCTTGCTCTTGCACGTGTTGCTCCTCTTGCTGGCGGCCATGGCGACCGCAAAAGAAGTATTATCCACGCGATTTACAATTGGAAACAATCAGAAACAAATAAAGTGTGGTTCGTCAAAGAGTCGTCACATTTTATAGGCACAATGCAAGTGCTCCTGGGAAGGGCACTCGGCGGTGCAAACCGCCCTACCGGCGCCGGCGGTCGGGAAATATACCGGCACCAATTCTCTGATGCAGGCCCCTACGTGGGCCTGCATTTTTTTCGCCTTTCAGCGGTACAGCGGGATCAGGATGTCGTAGGCGTTATCAGGCCGGGCATCGTCGTCCACCGTCGGCGTATAGCGGCGGTCGTAGCGCTGCAGGCGGATGCCGTCCTCGTCTTCTTCCATGCCCAGCTGTTCCATCGTGGCGATACCGGTCACGGTGCTCGCCTGCGCATGCACCATGGGGCCGCGGTGGGTCATCAGGGCGTAGCGGCGCTCAGGGATGCGGATGCCGATCATGCCGGGCGGGAGATTGTTCAGGTCGGCGACCTGGACAGCAATGCACTCGAGCTTCATGCCGCCATATTGCGGCATGCGAAAGCCGTAGTGCAGTCCATCGGTTTCGCCCAGTTCGGCTTCGCGGGCGAGGAAGTTTTTCCAGATCTCTGGCAACTCCGTTTCCAGCACCGAGGCGGGCCCTGCGACAGGCAGCCCGGCGAGCTTCATTTCAGGTAGTGTAACGGTTGAGATGTGCATGATAGTGGCTTGCTTATAGACGAAAAGATTATAGCCTTATCTCTTCGACAATATTAGCACCGGCGCAATCGTGCGGATCGATTTCTCGAGTCAAAAGGAGAACAATGTTGCCTACTTCACTCAAAGCCCTGTTGAAGGAACTCGAAACCTTCGGCCTCAGCCATGACGCGTCGCCCGACAACCGTACGCGCCGCCTGCTCAACATCACCCACGATACCGGCGAGTTCCTGGCCGTGCTGGTGCGCGCGATGGGCGCCCGCCGTATTCTCGAGGTCGGCACCTCGAATGGCTATTCCACCTTGTGGCTGGCCGATGCCGCGCGAGGCATCAACGGCACCGTCACGACGGTCGAGCTGTCGGCGGCCAAGGTCGCCATGGCGCGCGAGAACTTTGCGCGCGCCGGCCTGCAGGAGCGCATCGTGCAGGTCGAAGGCCAGGCGGCCGATTTTTTGGCGAGCAGCGCCGATGAATCGTTCGACCTGGTCTTCCTCGATTCCGAGCGTATCGCCTACCTCGGCTGGCTGCCGCAGCTCGAGCGCATCCTGCGTCCGGGTGCTCTGGTGGTGGTCGACAACGCCACCTCGCATGCCCAGGAACTGGCGCCCTTCATGCAGGCGTTGCGCTGCGCATCCGGCTGGAGCACCAGCCTGGTCCCGGTCGGCAAGGGCGAGTTCCTGGCGACCAAGCATTGATGCCGACTGATTCCGGCATCCGCGCAGTTCAGGCACGGTTTTGTGCAGTCCATCGCACGGGGCGCGCGATGCAAGGACGCGCTCCCTAGAATGGCTTCATCAACTTACTGGAGACCATCATGAAACGCGTAGCCATCGCCGCCCTGCTTGCCCTCGCTTCCCTCTCGACCCAGGCCGCCGAGCAGGTGCGCAGCGTGACGCCGTTCAAGACCATCGATGCGCGCGGCCCGGTCAACCTGGTGGTCGAGGTAGGCAAGGCGCATTCGGTACGGGTCGAGGGCAGCGAGAAATTCATCGAGCGCGTGACCACCGAAGTCGTGGGCGGCGAACTGCGCCTGGGCTTCGAGGACAAGCGCGGCAACAACGTCAATATCAAGGACGGCGAACGGGTCATCGTCACCATGCCCGAACTGGCCAGCTTCCGTGGTGAAGGCGCCGGCCAGATGATCCTGAACAATATTCGCGGAGAGCAATTCGACGTCAACTACCGCGGCGCCGGCAGCCTGCAGATGAATGGCAGCGTGGGCCACCTGCGCCTGAACGCCCAGGGCGTGGGCGAAGTCGTGGCCAGGGACCTGGTGGCCCAGGATGCCGACGTCAGCTTCATGGGCATTGGCGACGTGTCGGTGCATGCCAAGAAGCGGCTCAATGCCAGCGTGCAGGGCCTGGGCAACCTGACCTATTACGGCAAGCCGCAGTCGGTCAGCCGCTCGGTGACCGGGATCGGTAACGTGACCGCCGCCAAGTAAACATGCGCCGGCGCGACCGGCGCACATCCATCATGCAGGCGCCAGCCGCTCCTGCATCGACTGCGCACCAGCGCTGCCGCAAGTCATGGACAGGAACTCCATCAGGCGTTGCAGGGTCTCGAGGCGCGCGGCATAGATGACGTAGCGCCCCTGCTGGCGCGGCGAGACCAGCCCGGCATGGGTCAGCTCCTTCAAATGAAAAGACAGCGAGGAAGCCGGCATGTCGAGCGCGGCGGCGATATTGCTGGCGGACTGGCCCTGGGGACCGGCCTGCACCAGCAGGCGGAAGGCGGCGAAGCGCGATTCCTGGGCGAGCGCGGCGAGCGCTGCGATGGCGATATTGGTTTGCATGCTGACAGTAGGTGGTTTCGACACGAAGGCCACGGCGGTCACGCCGCCGGGCCACGGTTCGAATACTGTCGAATTACTTTGACAGGGTGATGACAAGACGCAGTTCGATCGACACTGCGTCTTGTCATCGCCTGCCTCAGGCGCGCTTGCGCCCCTGCTGTTCCGGCGCCGGCAGCAGCGACTGCCCCTTCTGCTTGGCCGCGGTGGCGACCGCCGCATCGTCCATCAACTCATACCACATCGCGTTCAGCACGCCGAAAGCCGCTGCCAGCGGCAGTCCCAACAACCAGGCGAAATACCACATGATGGTGTCCTTTCAATCTTCGATTAGTAGGCGTGGCCCTTGCCACCGCTGATCTCGTCCGCATTTACCTTGCCCCACAAGACCTTGTAGACCCAGCTGGTGTACATGACGATCAATGGCAAAAAGATGCAGGCGCAGACCAGCATGATGAACAGCGTCAGGTGGCTGGACGACGAATCCCACACTGTCAGGCTGGCCTGCGGCTGGATCGACGACGGCAGGATGAAAGGGAACATCGATGCGCCCACGCTGAGCACGATGCCGGCCACCGACAGGCTCGAGGTCAGCATCGCCACCCCTTCCTTGCGCCTGACCAGCGCCAGCCACGTCAGCAGCGCGCCGACGATGCCGGCGGCGGGCGCCAGCTGGGTCCAGGGATGGGCCGCATAGTTGCCGAACCAGGTGCCGGCCACATTCGCCTGCACGGTCTTGAACAGCGGGTTCGACGGCCCGCTCGTCACCAGTTCGCTGGTGATGCGGTAGCCATCGACCACCTGCCACAACAGCACGCCGGCCACGGCGTACAGCACCAGAGTGGCAAGCGCTGCACGAATGCCCCAGGCACGCGCGCGGCTGGCCACCAGGCCATCGGTCTTGAGTACCAGCCACGAGGCGCCATGCATCACCAGCATCGCCACCGACACCAGGCCGCACAGCAGCCCGAACGGATTGAGCAGGCCGAAGAAGCCGTCCTCATAAAAAATCTGCATGTCGGGCGCGATGCGGAACGGCACGCCCTGCAGCACATTGCCCATGGCGACACCGAAGATCAGGGCCGGCACGAAGCCGCCGACGAACAGCGCCGCATCCCAGGTCGCGCGCCAGCGCGTGCTGTCACGCTTGCTGCGGTATTTGAAGGCGACCGGGCGCAGGATCAGCGCCAGCAGCACCGCCGCCATGGCCAGATAAAAGCCCGAGAACGAGACCGCGTACAGCTGCGGCCAGGCGGCGAAGATGGCGCCGCCGCCCAGCACCAGCCAGACCTGGTTGCCTTCCCAGACCGGGCCGACGGTATTGATCACAACGCGCCGTTCAAGGTCGGTCTTGGCGACGAACGGCAGCAAGGTGCCGGTGCCGAGGTCGAAGCCGTCGGTCACGGCAAAGGCGACCAGCAGGACGCCCAGCAGCGCCCACCAGATGACACGCAGGGTGTCGTAGTCGAGAAGCGTATGAAGAATCATGGAGTTACTCCGCAGCGATCATTGGCGCAGTGCGCATTTCCGGCGTGGCGCCGACCAGGGGGCTATGGGCGCCGGGGGATAGTTCGAGTTCCTTCTCGGGGCCCTTGCGGATCGCCCCCAGCATCAGCTTCATCTCGACCACGATCAGGATCGAGTACAGCACCACGAAGCCGATCAGGGTCGCGAGCACGGTCTGGATGCCGACGTTCGACACCGCGAGCGCGGTCGGCAGCACGCCTTCGACCGCCCACGGCTGGCGTCCCAGCTCGGCCACGATCCAGCCGGCTTCGGCGGCGACCCAAGGCAGCGGGATCGACCACACCGCGACCTTCAGCAGCCATGGATGGGCATCCAGGCGACGCCGCGCCGACAGCCAGAAGAACAGCGCGGTGAGGACGATGAAATACATGCCCAGTCCGACCATGATGCGAAACGACCAGAACAACGGCGCTACCTGCGGCACGGTGTCGTCGGCAGCCTGCTTGATCTGGGCCTCGGTGGCCTGGCGTGGATCGTCGACGTAGCGCTTGAGCAGCAGCGCATAGCCCAGCACCTTGCTGTGTTCTTCAAACCTGGCCTGCAGTTCGGGCGGCACCGGACCCTTGCCGCCCAATGCCCGGATCTGCTCCAGCGCGTCGTAGGCCAGGATGCCCTGGCGCACGCGCACCTCGGCCAGCTTGACCAGGTCGTTGATGCCCGGGATCTCGGTGGAGACCGAGCGGGTGCCGATCAGGCCCATCACCCACGGGATGTGGATCGCGTAATGGGTCTCGCGCGCCTCCTGGTCGGGGAAGCCGACTGCAGTGAAGGCAGCCGGCGCCGGCTGGGTTTCCCACATGGCTTCGACCGCGGCCAGCTTCATGTGCTGGTGCTCGGTGGCCAGGTAGCCGCTTTCGTCGCCCAGCACCACCACCGACAGCGAGGCGGCCAGGCCGAACGAGGCGGCCACCGTCATCGAGCGCTTGGCCAGCTCGATATGGCGTCCCTTGAGCAGGTACCAGGCCGAGACACCCAGCACGAACATCGCCGCGATCACATAGCCGGCCGACACCGTGTGCACGAACTTGGCCTGCGCGACCGGATTGGTGAGCACCGCGCCGAAGTCCGACACTTCCATGCGCATGGTCTGCGGATTGAGCGCGGCGCCGACCGGGTTCTGCATCCAGCCGTTGGCAATCAGGATCCACAGCGCCGAGAAATTGGTGCCGAGGGCGGTCAGCCAGGTCACCATCAAGTGCTGGCGCTTCGACAGCCGATCCCACCCGAAGAAGAACAGGCCGACAAAGGTCGCTTCGAGGAAGAACGCCATCAACCCTTCAATGGCCAGCGGCGCGCCGAACACGTCGCCGACATAGTGGCTGTAGTAGCTCCAGTTCATCCCGAACTGGAACTCCATCACCAGGCCGGTCGAGACGCCGATGGCGAAGTTAATCCCGAACAGCACGCCCCAGAACTTGGTCATCTGGCGCCAGATCGGGCGGCCGGTCATCACGTACACGGTTTCCATGATGGCGATGACCATCGACAGCCCCAGTGTCAGGGGAACGAACAGGAAGTGATACAGCACCGTCAAGGCAAACTGTAGTCGGGAGAGCCCGACGACGTCGAGATCCATGGTGAATCCTTTCTTCTAGTGGTAATCAATGGTGTTGTTCCTGGCGCAGCGCTTGCAGCGCTGTCTCGAATCCGGGTGCGCCGCGCCGGTGCTCGGCCACCAGCCGCCCTTCGCGCAGCACCAGCAGGCGGTCGGCCAGTTCGGCCTCGCGCCGCAGGTGGGTGGCGAGCAGGACGGTGCGTCCGCTGGCATGCCGCTTCAGGCGCGCCAGCACGTCGGCGGCGGTGGCGGCGTCGAGCGCCTCGGTCGGTTCGTCCAGCAGCCAGAAGTCGGCCCGGCACAGCAGCAGGCGCGCCAGCGCCAGGCGCCGCGACTGCCCGCCCGACAGGCCCAGGCCGCCCTCGCCCAGCGGCGTATCGAGGCCGCGCGCCAGCATGCGTATGTCGACTTCCAGGCCGGCGCCGCGCAGTGCATCCCACAGCGCTTCGTCGCTTGCCTGCGCAGCGGCCAGGCGCAGGTTGTCGCGCAGGCTGTCCTGGAACAATTCGGTGCGCTGGGTCAGCCAGGTGGCGGGCAAGGCCCTCACCTGCCCCGCGCACGGCGCCAGTTCGCCGGCGACCAGTCCCAGCAAGGTCGACTTGCCGGCCCCGCTGGTGCCGACCACGGCGACCTTTTCGCCGCGCGCGATGCGCAGGCTGATCTCATGCAGCGCGGCGCCCTCGCGGCCCGGATGCACCACGCTGGCCTCGCACAGCAGCAGCGCTTCGTCAATCCCCGGCGCGCCCGGGGCAATGCCGGCGTCGGCGTCCTGCTTCAAGCGCGGCGCGACCCGGCGCGCCGCCAGCCAGCTGCGGCCGGCCTCGATGGCGCCGCGCCGCATCGCGGCAAACGGCTCCAGCGCGGCCAGGGCGATCAGCAAGGCCAGTGCCGCGGCCGGCGCAGGCAACCCCAGCGCGGCCACTGCCAGCAGGGTCGCGGCCACGGTCACGTGGCCGCCCACCGTATAGGTCCAGCCGGCGCCGGTTTCCAGCCGGTGCAGCGCGCCATCCAGGTGCGCCAGTTGTCCGTCGATGCGCGCCAGGCGTTCGCACTGGGCCGGCAGGCGTCCGGCCATGGCGAGGTCGGTCTGGCCGGCGACCAGGTCGATCGCCCGTCCCCGCAACCGTTCGAGCGCCTGGGCGCGGCGCAGTGCCAGCGGCCGCGCCAGGCGGGCGACGACGGCGCTCGTGCCCCAGCCGAAGGCCAGCAGCCAGATGAACATCGCCAGCCCCAGGCGCCAGTCGAGATTGGCCAGCACCACGCCGGCCAGCAGCGCCGCGCCAAGGGCGGCGCTGGCCGGCACAATCAGGCGCAAATAAATCGATTCGAGCGCGTCGATGTCGCCGGTGAGGCGAAACAGCAGGCGCGCGGGGCGGCGCAGCAAGGCGCGCGCGGCCTGCGGCGCGGCCCAGCCGCGAAACAGGCGTTCGCGCAGCGCGGCCAACACGCCCAGCGTGGCGTCGTGGGTCACGATGCGTTCGGCGTAGCGGCCGAAGGTGCGGCCAAGTGCCAGCAGGCGGATCGCGGCGCTCGGCAGGAACACATTGAACATGGCCCCGGCCAGGCCGGCCAGCGCGGTGGCGGTGATGAACCAGCCCGAGATGCCCAGCAGCGCCATCCCGGCCAGCACCACCAGGGTGGAGAGAAACGCACCGAGCGCCATGCGGCGTCCGCCCGTCTGCAGGAACAGGGCCAGTACCGGTTTCAGGTCGTTATGCGATTTCATGCAGCGCTCCGTTTGGTGAAGGGTTCGCCGATGCGTACCACGCGTCCCAGGCGCGCGGCCAGGGTCAGGTCGTGGGTGGCGACGATCAGGGTGCGGCCCTGCGCCAACTGGACCAGGGCGTCGATCACGCCGGCGGCGGTGTCGCGGTCGAGGTGGGCGGTGGGCTCGTCGGCCAGCAGCAGGCCGGCATGCGGCGCGCACACTGCGCGCGCCAGCGCCAGGCGTACCAGCTCGCCGCCCGACAGTCCCACGCCGCCCTCGCCCAGGCTGGCGCCCGGCGTCGCGTGGCCGACATGGCCCAGGCCCGCCCGGCGCATGGCGGCGCCGACCGCCGCGCTGTCGATGCCCTCGCGCTCGAGCGATACATTGGCGCGCACCGAGCCGGAAAATACATGCGGCTTCTGGCCGATCCAGGCCATGCGCGCGCGCAGGTCGGCCCCCGAGTGTGCATCGAGCGGCACGCCGCCGATGCGCACGACGCCGCAGCTGGCCGGTGCGAGACCGGCGATCACCGACAGCAGCGTGGTCTTGCCGCTGCCGCTGGGACCGACCAGAGCGACGTGCTCGCCGGCGCCGACATACAGGTCTTCGCCGTCGAACAGCGGCGCCTCGCCGGGGTGCTGGAACAGCAGACCTTCGACGTCGACCGATGGCGCGACCGGCGCCCGGCCGGTGCGGGTTGTCTGCTGTTGCGGGACCAGTGCGCCCGGCAGCGCCAGACCTGCGTGGCGCAGCGCTTCCAATGACTCAAGTGCGGCCTCGCCCGCAGCCTTGTCGTGCCATACCGCCGCCAGTTCGCGCAGCGGCTCGAAGAAGGCTGGGGCCAGCAGCAGGATGAACAGGCCTTCGGCAAGACTGAGGCGCACGCCCCAGCTACCCGGGCCAATCTCGCCCAGCAAATGGAATCCCACATAGACCGCGACCAGCGCCACGCCCAGCGCCGAGAACAGTTCCAGCGCAGTCGACGAAAGAAACGCGATGCGCAGCACGCGCATGGTGCCGGCGCGAACGCTTTCCGCACTGGCGCGTACCCGCTGCGCGGTGGCGTCCACGGCATCCAGGGCGCGCAGGGTCGACAGGCCGCGCAGGCGGTCGAGCAGGAAGCCGCTCATGCCGCCGATGACGTGCAGTTGCGCTTCGCTGGCGGCCTTGGCGCGCCAGCCGATGACGGCCATGAAGATCGGGATCAGGGGTGCGGCCACGACCAGGATCAGGGCCGCGGTCCACGAGTAATACAGGACGGCCAGCGCGATCAGCGGCGGCACCAGCAGCGTGCGCATGCGCGCCGGCTGGTAGCGCAGCAGCCAGGGCAGCACGGCTTCGGCCTGCTCGGCCAGTACGCTGGCGGCGCGGCCGCTGGCCAGGCGCTCGCGGTCGAGCGGCGAGCGCGCGGCCAGGGCTTGCGCGGCTTGGTTGCGCAGGGTGGCCAGGTGCCGGCGCGACGCCGCGAACAGGCGGCGCGCGCCCCAGGCTTCGCTGCTGGCGCGCAGCACGCCCAATGCCAGGAAGGCGCAGGCCGGGACCAGCATCTCGGCCAGAGCGGCGCCAGCCGCCAGGCGCTGTACGGCCCAGGCCAGCAGCGCTGCCTGCGGAATCCACAACAGGGCCGCCGCGCTCATCACGACAGTGGCGTTGCGGGTAATAGGGACGTGCGTGGCCGGGCCACGGCCTTGACGGCGAAGCATGGTCTTCTCCAGACGGATGATCGGATGCGGCGTGGCCGCGCTGGAACGGGGTCAGGCCGGCAGCGGGGGGGCTCGACTGCGGTGATCAAGGCGGATGGCGGCGGCGGGCCGCAAGGCCGGTCCGTGGAGGCGCAGGACGCGCTCGACCGGGGCATCGAGCAGCACCATGCTGCCGGGTGGATGGGCAATCACGGCCAGGTCGTACTGCGACACGCAGGCCGGGCAATGCATGCCGGGGTGGATCGCCTCGCCCTCGGTCGCGCCATCGAGGTCGAGCGCCACCAGCCGGGTGCCGACCGACATGCAGACTTCGATCCAGGCCTTGGCTTTGGGCGTGGCCAGGGTCGATGCGAGGGATGGTGCAAGCATGCCCCACAGGAGCGCCAGGGCGGCGAGCCAGAGGATGGTGGGGCGGTTGCGTTGCGCGTTCATGATGTTCAGTTCTACAGTGAAGCTGATGCTTTTCCTTGATGCCTGGCTTACGTCAAACTTTCTCAATCTTTTGAATTTTCAGAAAACAGTGAAATTATGCACCGAAACTTCAAGTTTGTCTGGAAAGGCGAGTGACTTTGTCGGGAATTACGCATGTGTTAGCGGTGGCCTGCCCTGCCATGGTGCGACGCCCCGTGTGCAGGTCGGCATCACGTGGGATAATCCCTCTTTCAAAAGTATCGAAAAGCTCTCAATCATGACGCCACTGGTCCACACATTCGTCAGTCACTTCGGTGAGATGGGCAGCCGCTGGGGCATCAACCGCACGGTGGGGCAAATCTATGCCCTGCTGTTCGTCACCGAGGAACAGCTGCACGCCGATGACATCGGCGAGAAGCTCGGCATCTCGCGATCCAATGTCAGCATCGGGCTCAAGGAACTGCAGTCCTGGGGGCTGGTGCGGCTGTCGCGCATCCCCGGCGACCGGCGCGAGTATTTCACCTCGCTGGGCGACGTGTGGGAGATCTTCCGCGTGGTCGCCGCCGAGCGGCGCCGGCGCGAAGTGGCCCCGACCCTGTCGGTGCTGCGTGAATCGCTGATGGCCAATGCCAAGACGCCCGAGGACCAGTTCGCCCAGGAGCGCATGCGCGAAATGCACGAGCTGGTCGACCTGGCCAATAACTGGTTCGACGACCTGCAGCGCCTGTCGCCCGAATCGATGTCGCAGTTGATGAAGATGGGTTCCAAGGTGCAAAAGCTGTTATCGGCCAAGGATCGCCTGTTCGGCGCCGCGGCGGGCAAGGACGCGAAGGAAGACTGACGGTATTGACGGCTTAGCCGTGCTCGCCGCTTTCGTATGGGGGGCTAGACTGGGGTTTTGATAGCCGGCCGACCGTCCATGAACATCGTCTGTATCGCCTGGGGCTCGCTGCTGTGGAATCCCCAGGGTCTCAAGCTGGCCTCCGGCTGGCATCCCGGCGGCCCGCCCATGCCGCTCGAATTCGCCCGCCAGAGCGACGACAGTCCCGAGCTGGCGCTGGTGCTGTGCGAAACAGCGCGCCTGGCGCCGACCTATTACGCTTATCTCGACACGCAAGACCTTGATGAGGCCCGCGCCATGCTGCGCGAGCGCGAGAAAATCACGCCCGAGCGGCCTGAGTGGGTCGGCAGCATCCCGGCGCTCGAAGGCTCAGCGGAAGATTCGCGCGTCAGTGCCTGGCTGCGTGCGAAGCGGATCGATGCCGCGGTCTGGACCGCCGTGCCGCCCAAGTTCGATGGCCGCAACGGCCACGTGCCGACGGCCGGCGAGGTGGTCGCGTGGCTGGATGGCTGCAGCGGTGAACAGCGCGCGGCGGCCGAGGACTATATCCGGCGCACGCCGGCCCATATCGACACCGCCTACCGGCGCGCCATCGAAGCGCGGCTGGGTTGGCGCGCGCTGCGCGACGCGCACGTTACCCAGCCGCGCTGAGGCGGCGGACATTCCGGGCCGCTGCCTGATGGCGTTGAATTATGCAACGTAGGGTGGGCGGCTTTGCCGCCCCCTACGTGCCGTTAACTTAGGGGCATCAGGGACGGTGTCGTCGTTGTGCCGGGCCGCTTCGCCACGTCTTCCCGGGCCAGTGCCAGTACCTCGCGCCAGGATGGCGCCGATACCAGTGCGATGAGCGCGATGCCCGCACCCTGCGGAAGCGAAAACACGATCACCGAGCTGAGTAAGCCGCGCAGCACAGCCAGGCGTGGTCCTGCCAATTGCGCGCTGATTCGCGCCAGCGCAGCGGGCGTCTTCTGCATGTCCATGAGTACCTCCTGAGTTGACGATAAGGACATACTGATGCATGCTGGGCGAATTGAGAATTGCATGAACTGAGCTATCAGCCATGCAAATTTGTATACCCTGGAGATGTCGGCTTGATTGAGTGGGAACTCTATCGCAGCTTCTCGTACGTGCTGCGCGAAGGATCGCTGTCGGGCGCCGCCCGCGTGCTCGGCATGGCGCAGCCTACGGTGGGGCGACATATCGCAGCGCTTGAAGACTCCCTGGGACTGGTGTTGTTCACCCGTTCCCAGACCGGCTTCATCCCCACCGAAGCCGCCCTCGCGCTGCAACCCCATGCGCGCGCCATGGAAAGCATCGCCGCCACTCTGGAGCGGGCCGCCAGTGGTTTCGGTGAGGGCGTCCGGGGCACGGTACGGGTCACCGTCAGCGAGTTGATCGGCGTTGAAGTACTGCCCGCCGCCATTGCCGCATTAAGCGAGCGCCATCCCGCACTGAAGGTCGAACTCGTTATTGCCAACGGGGTGCATGATTTATTGCATCGAGAAGCCGATATCGCGATCCGCGCCACGCGTCCCACGCAAGAGCAGCTCATTGCACGCCGTGTCGGCGCCGTCGAGTGGGGCCTGCATGCGAGCAGCGATTACCTGGCGCGCCACGGTGAACCCGCCGCGATCGCCGACCTGTCCTGCCATACGCTGATCGGATATGACCGGGGCACCCCGTTCTTGCGCGACGCCCTGCAGCACTGGCCGCAGCTACAACATGCCAACCTCGCGCTGCGCACCGATAACGACCTGGCGCAACTGGCCCTTATCCGCGCGGGCGCCGGCATCGGATTTTGCCAGGTGGCGCTGGCGTGTCGCACGCCAAGCCTGGTGCGCGTCCTGGCTGATACCTTCACCATCTCGCTCGACACCTGGGTGACGATGCACGAGGATTTGCGCGCGAGCCCTGCTTGCCGCGTGACGTTCGACGCCCTGGCCGATGCGATGTCGTTG
>Ga0265798_10000782_pt1 | contig 51028 bp, 47 predicted proteins | sample P3T30metagenome_FD_192430 | JGI IMG/M metagenome (GOLD analysis project Ga0265798, IMG submission 192430) | Plant litter microbial communities from East Loma Ridge, Irvine, California - P3 T30 | ecosystem: Environmental > Terrestrial > Plant litter > Unclassified | place: USA: California...
TCAAGATCTCTATGTCTCACAACAAGGCCACCTGCGTGCCAGCAGTGCAGTCTATTCGCAGCAAAAATAGCACACATTAGTAATGCCTACTTTGGTCTTGAAATGGTTCATCAGTAGAAGAGCTCGTTTTGTCCTCGCACCTACCTCCATGCTCGATACAATTGTTACTTCCTCAACAAAATGCACTCTATTTCAGCAGGATCGGTGGCGCTGCTGGCGTGCCGTAAGTATATCTGCGATTCATTCCCGTCAGAATGGACCAGCCAGCTAAGAATTATGCCACAGTTATACCCACTGTCTGTAGCCTCCCTCTCATGTTACGCAACGAACCCGCGTCTGCCACGCTACCTCTGCGCATCCTTCCCCTGGGCGACTCGATAACATGGATATGGGGCTATCAGCCTGATGGCACAGTCATCGACACGAACGGCCACCGGGCACCGCTGCTTTCAAGTCTTGTAGCAGCAGGTTATGAGGTTGACTTCGTGGGCACCTTGCGTTCTGGTGACATGCCAGACAACGACAATGGAGGACATTCGGGCTTCACAATTAGCCAAATACAGAATGTTATGGCTGGCGGGTTGGCGATGAAGCCAAATGTTGTGCTGCTACATGCTGGGACGAACGACTTGAATAGGCCGGAGACACAGGAAGAGCCATGGCTTGATGCGCCTGAAAGGCTCGGAAGTCTTCTAGACGATGCTCTGATGGCCTCACCAGACGCAGTGGTCATTGTCGCGGAGATCATAGAAGCTGCGGACTCCGAGACGCTCGAGCGTATCAAGGCCTTCAATAGCGCAATAGCAGATGTGGTCAAGCAGAGAATGCTGGAGGGATACAAGGTTACAGTCGTCGATCAGAGTGTTATCGGGGCTGATGAACTGGCAGATGGTCTGCATCCGTGAGTAGAAGGCCAACTGTTGAAGCCGCTGTATGCTAATTTTGACAGGTCTGAAGCCGGGTATGCTCACATGGGAGAGGTCTGGTTCAGGGGCTTGGAAGACGCACGCGAACAAGGTCTCATAACCGCGCCTGTTCGATAGATCGTACAGATTTTAATGTTCAAGAGATCCACAAACACGATTCAAACCTGACATCAGTGAAACGACACACGACTCGAGCTTCATGCGGCTTTGGCGGGGTATTTGCGGGGCGTCTGCGCTACACCACGCTAAAATATTTCCAACATTCGAGATCTTCCTCCTGCGATAACGTGATTATGCGTCAACATGTATGTGCATGATGCCCGTGTTGGTTGAGATGATCAGAACATACTGAAATTGTTGCCAACATGTCGAAGCGTGTACCCTGGTTCATCAGCGTGAAGAAAGAACACGTTCTGACACTTTCGAACTTTGGTCTGCACACCTGGAGTCGGAAATGCTTTGGCGAATGCCTGCCGCTTCGAGGATGAGTGAGCAACGGCATTCAGATACACTGTGGGTTCAGTAGCGTCATGGCCCCAGGAACCAGTCAGGATGGGTATATTTGAGCTGCCAACGTGCGTCTCTCCTTCTGGCACACGCCGTCTCTTTTTCTCACACGTTGTATCTTGTCCTTGTTAACGCCGCTCAAGCTTCAGTCGATAGTAAAGATGGGTCTCGTCGACACAGACCGTCTGTACCAGATTGCGATCTGGGTACCAGTCGCATTCGTATCTTACACACTCCTTACCTTTGTATACAATCTCACGCTTCACCCTTTGGCCAAGTATCCAGGTCCACTACTATGGCGCATATCACCAGTACCTTCGATCATCTCGCTCCTGCGCGGTCGCATTGCCTTCGACTACAAAGTCCACCATGACAAGTACGGCCCAGTCGTTCGCGTCATGCCCAACGAACTATCCTTCAACACCGCAAAAGCATGGGACGATATCTATGGCCACCGCATCGGAATGGCGAACATGGACAAGGACCCCATTCACGTGGGTGCAGTCGAGGCGATTCCAGGAGCAACGAATTTGACAATGGCACCGGATACGCATCACGCAAGGCAGAGGAGAGCGTTGGCCCATGCCTTCTCGAAGCAAGCACTACTTGAGCAAGAGCCAATACTGAAAGACTACGTAGCTTTATTCGTGGAGAAGTTGAGGGAGATGGCACACGCTGGAAAGCCCGCGAACATGGTGTCTTGGTTCAATTTCTGTACCTTTGACATCATCGGCGATCTATCTTTTGGCGAGCCCTTTGGCTGCCTCCGCGAAGGTAGGTATCCTGACCTCTCTTCGAACAGCATCGACTAACAGCTCCCAGGCGAAGGTTCTGAATCCGCAAACTGGGTCGTCCTAATCTACGAAGCCATCAAGTCCGGCGCAATCGAGCAAGCAACCCGCCGCTTCGCCAAACCCGGCTCCATGTCCCAGCGCTTCCTGATGTGGTGTATTCCATCGGCCATCCGCGAACGCCGAACCCGTCACTTGCGCAACAGCACCGAGAAGACCGTGCGCCGTCTGGCTACCAAGACTGAGCATCGCGACTTCATCTGGTACATCCTCAAGCAGCGCGAGAAGAAGAATGAAGTCAGTGATGACGAGGTCATTATGAATGCTGCTCTGTTCATCGTGGCAGGCAGTGAGACGACAGCGACTGAGCTGAGCGGTTTGACGAACTACTTACTGCGGAACCCGGTGATTTACAAGAAGCTGGTGGATGAGGTTCGTGGTGCGTGTAAGACGGAGGAGGATATCAACATGGATGTGCTGGCTGGTTTGACATACATGAATGCTTGCATCGAGGAAGGACTACGCATATTCCCACCTGTACCGATTGGATTGCTCCGCACCGTCCCCAAAGGCGGCTCCCTCATCGACAACCACCCCGTCCCCGGCGGCACGTCCGTCTGCGTCTCCTCCTGGGGCGCCGCACACGCCGCCTCCAACTTCTCTGATCCCGACTCCTTCATCCCGGAACGCTTCATGGACACGCTCGAGTCGAAAGCCAAGTATGCCGGCGATGTCAAGAAAGCCGCACAGCCTTTCTCTACAGGTCCACGAGGCTGTATTGGTCGCAATCTGACATATGTTGAACTACGATTGATCTTGGGGGCACTGCTGTGGAACTTCGACCTTGAGTTTGCGGATGGAGCGCCGCTGTGGCATCCGAAAAACGAGTTTGAGGGACTGAGGGCGTATAACACGTGGGAGAAGAGTCCATTGATGGTCAAGCTTACGGATGTTAGGAGGGGAGCTGCGTGAAGGACGGTGAGCGGGTATTGGAGCTGAGTGTCGCGTAAATCGTTCCGGAGAGAATAGATTGGAGAACCTATACTCAAGGAACGGTTGGGTCTGGCCGAGTCACAAGAGTTACTTGAGCTTCATGCCGCCGCCGCTGAACCGCTGTATACTCTGCCCAGTTGATCTCAGCCCTTGCCCTTAGCTGTAATCCAGTCCCGATTCTGAAGGTCATAGTCTGTGCGTGATTCGACCAACCAATCCTGTATCCCTTTAACAGTCCCTTCCTTGCCTCGCCGAGAAAAGCTGTCAGTACGTCTTGCTTATCGTAGCCGTATGCGACAAGCAGTGCGACTTCCAGGTACACCTGGGCCATTTTGTCAGAGTCGAATCCTCCGGAAAAGTAGTAGGGCATGAACATGTAATCACGGGCCCACGTAGACATGGATGCCAACTTGCTGAGGCTTCGTACGAGATCCCCTAAATTTGGCCGTGGTGAATTGATGACCAAGGCGACAGTCACACAGTTCCGGATTCGGTCTGCTATATTTGATCCTGGGCTCCAAAGATTCTCTGGTGATGGTCGAGCCACTTGACGAGATCGAGAGTTGTTGCTAGATGAGTTGTTTATTCCTGAAGCTAGGAGTGCGGTGTGGAAGTTGTAGGTAGTGCCATTCAGCATGGGTGACTCGTCTCTGTACGTCCGCATTATGGGAAGCCGAGGGATGTGGGCAAATGTTATGTTATTGTGTAGAGTGTGCTGTAAATCTTTGTCAAAGGCATCTTATTGGAAGATCAGCTCGTGTCTCTTCATGCAGGCTGGATGTACTCACGACATACGAGTCTGTATCTCAGAAGCTGTGGCATGTCCGGGCACTGGAATCGTGGATCTCCTAGCTCGTCACGCACCAGAGCCTCAATGACCCCAGTCCACAGTTCAGCCGGTAGCGACTTAATGGCGTCCAAGCTTGAGTCCGGTATTGGTGAAGGTTTGTCCCGGATTGCTGCTTGCTTTTGGCGTCGCTTGAGTCTTCTCATGAGATGCATCGTGAATGCGTACGATCCGAGAGCGACGAAGGTTCATCCAGATCGGCAGATGAGCATCTGAGTTCGAGATCAATTATGCTATAGAATGTCTCGATCGGCCAAGGATCAATACCGAAGATAATGAAGGTGCCCGAAGTGGCTGCCTACAAAACCATGCCTCAGCATCAGCACTAGCATGGCCACCAAGAGGCTACGGGTTACTACAGTAGGCGAGATCGGACACTTGAAGCACCCACAGTCACTGCCACACGATTGTTGCTAAGTCTGAAAATCTGACTACGCTCGTGTTCACCCATCACAATTATTGCTGTGGCGTTTTTTCTGTAGAGTGAACGGTCATTGTGAGCACAGGTAGCCGAGCTCGTACCTACCGCGCTTGTTGCGGGGTAGCAAATGCCCGTGATGGCGGGCAGCAGCGAACGAGGACGTCATGCACGATAGAAGTTAATTCTGTGATACGTGCCTCAATCAGAGTGCAGATAGAGTTGACTCTCTTCAAGTCAAGCCTCGCTCATGATGGCCAACTGAGTCAGGCAACTTTCACGCGCGTGCGGATATGCTCAACCCCTCTACACACCCACCTCGGTTCACGACGGCGAAATACGCGGGTCCTCCCGAAGTTTGCAAGCCGAGCGAAGCCCAAACACTACCTCATTTTCTCCCACAAGCCAACACTCCCTCTCACAAGACGCGTAGTACGACTTTCCCCTTCCTACAGAGCTTGCAATTGTGGTCGCCAGACACGGTAGAAGCTAATTGAGGATGTCGTCTCTCAGTCGCAACCTGTGCTCCACCGCTTCACGAAACCTACGCCAACGTTCTAGCGTCGTCAGCAGGGTTGTAAGGCCAATTGCTCTGCGGGCCCCTCAGTCGAGCATTGTTTCTTCACGGACAGCAACTGCAGCGGCTTTCTCCACCATGTCGTCCCTCAAGAGCGCGGCACCACCGGTCAAGAGCAAGCGCGAATATGATCCTGAGATCAAGGACATTGCAAGCTACATCCACAACACCAAGATCGACTCAGAGCTCGCGGTATGTCCCGTGACTCATCTCGATTAAAGACAGTACTGACACTCAGACTGTCTAGTTCGACACTGCACGATGGGTCTTTGTTGACACTCTCGGTTGCGGTCTTGAAGGCCTGCGCTTCGAGCAATGCAGGAAGATTCTCGGGCCCACCGTCGAGGGCACAGTCGTCCCCAACGGCACCAAGGTTCCCGGCACAAATTACCAGCTAGACCCCATCAACGGCGCCTTCAACATCGGTGCTATGATCCGATGGCTCGACTTCAACGACTGCTGGCTAGCTGCTGAGTGGGGTCACCCCTCAGACAACTTGGGAGCCATCCTCGCAACCGCCGACTGGGTCACTCGCACCAACAAGAACGGAGGAAACCTGGGCAATGGCAAGATCTTCAAGGTCCGGGATGTGCTCGAGGCTATGATCAGGGCACACGAGATTCAGGGCTGCATGGCTCTTGAGAACTCGTTCAACAAGGTCGGCCTGGACCACGTTATCCTCGTCAAGCTTGCTTCCACTGCGGTCGTTTCAAAGATGATGGGCCTCAACGAGTCTCAAACACGGGACGCCATCTCGCAAGCATTCGTGGATGGCCAGTCGATGCGCACATACCGACACACACCCAACACCATGTCTCGCAAGTCATGGGCCGCTGGTGATGCTTGCCAAACTGCTGTCAACCTCGTCCTCAAGGTCATGAAGGGCGAGCAGGGTCTTCCTACCGTTCTTTCAGCGCCTACCTGGGGTTTCTACGACGTCAACTTTGGCGGCAAACCCTTCCAGTTCCAGCGAGGATACGGCAGCTACGTCATGGAGAACGTTCTCTTCAAGGTTTCCTACCCGGCTGAGTTCCACTCGCAGACCGCCGTCGAGGCTGCCCAGCGTCTCAACAAGAAGCTCAAGGCCATGGGCAAGACCGCCGCAGATATCGAGGGCGTTGTCAACCGCACCCACGAGGCCTGCATCCGCATCATTGACAAACAGTTCAAGCCCATGGAGAACTTTGCCGACCGCGACCACTGCGTTCAGGTAATTTAGATCCTCCTTCAGAAGCATCTGCTCCTGCTAACACTTTCCATAGTACATGGTCTCAACCATGTTCGTCTTCAACCGCCTCGAAGCCACCGACTACCCCGATGACAGCGAAGCCGCCACCTCCGAGCTCGTCGAATCGCTCCGCCAGCGCATCTCTTGCGTTGAAGACCCCCAGTTCACAAAGGACTACCATGACCCATCCAAGCGCACCATCTCCAACGCGCTGACCGTCACCCTTAAGGACGGCACCGTGCTCGAGGAAATGGTCGTTGAGGCGCCACTGGGTCACCGCCTGCGCCGCGAGGAGGCGAAGCCCGAGATTCTGGCCAAGTACAAGAGGCATCTTGGCCCACACTACGAGGCTTCGCATGTTGATAAGCTGGTGAAGCTGGCAGAGGACGCGAAGACTATCGACAACATGGATATCGATGAGTATGTTGATCTGTACGTGAAGCAATAGATTCTCTAGCTCGGCGGACAAATTAGAGGAATGAAGAGAGATCGATGATTCCTATTCTATCTCCCAGAGCATACGACCGACTATGCGAGAGTCTGTGTCAATCAAAACTAACTACTGATGGCTACACTCATACGTGAATCATGCAGCGGTGTACAACATATTTGGACAGCGCACTCCTCGGACACCCTCCGACTTCCACTCGCACCCGGCACCATCACAAACTTCCCTACTCTACCCTCCTTGAAAGCCCCAGCATCTTGCACCAGCATCTCCAACAAATCACCAAAATCCAGCCCCCGTTTGCGCTTCAAGTTCTCTTGTATACACCTTAGTATCTTCCTCGGCCACTCCACATACTCCTCAAACTCCTCACCCACCGCATCCACCGCGCGTTCCAACCACACCGCCATCGCGCCCACCGGCACGCGAATCCCCGTATGTCGCGACGACAGCGGACTTACTACGAAGCGCACAGCCAGGAAATGTGCCATGACGATGTTTGCGACCTGGTTGGTCGGATCGAACATGTGCAGTAATTGCTCGTGCGGATACTGTGCGAAGATCATCAGCGAGGACATGAGTGCCGTGAAGGAGCGCAGGGGATCTGGTGATGCAGCGCCGGTGACGGTGATGTTGGCCCAGTCGATGCCGATGTCAATTGTGTGGCAGTCGCGCGCGGGGCTGGGGATGCGGAAGCAGCCGTAGGGCGTGGTGGAAGCTGGGGATGAAGGCGATGCTAATGTGGTGTTATGTGTTGGAGAAATGAGTAAAGGTCGTACTGTCTCGACGAGAGATGCGAGCAGCGCAGTTTCAATGTCTTCCTCGAGCAAATGCGCATATGCGCCGAGACTGTGTAAGGCCTCGCGCGCAAGATCTTGGTCTAGGGCTGGGAAGTCGTTCATTTGGGCTTCCATGAACACTTTGTGCATGTCTGCTTGCACGGCGAATGGGCCTTGCATGTTGCTCGTCAGGATGAGTTGCGACAGGAAAGCGCAGCCGCGTAGAGAGAGGATGTGCTCCATGAAGCCGTCTTCGACGTAGCCGGACTGGAAGCATAGGAGATAGGATGTCGCGAGCATGACGTGGGCTTCTTCTGCTTGGGGTGGCCAGGATGTGAAGGTTGCTTCGAGGCCGGTGATGGCTTTTTGGCGGTGGGTGTGGGTGGTGTGGGTGTTGGGCGTGGATGCAGCCGGGGTTTTGAGAGCCGAGTGCGAGCCGGAGAGGGCTAGGAGGGCATGCATTAAGTAGGGATACTGGTAAGGAGGAGTCAGTGTTGTAATCTATGGAACCGTGGCGGAGTGTAGATGGAGCAATTATGTTGGTGTCATTTGTGAAGCATACCTGGTGACTTAGCAGAGGAACATTCTTCGTCCATATGTCCACATAAGCGTGTGGTATACAAGGATGGGCCCACATGAGATAGTGATGAAACATCTGCATGTCATTGCCGTTGAATGTAGTCGGGGTATCCGAGAGCTGGACTAATTCACGTGGGCCTGGGGTGTCCGCAACGACAGATGTCTGCCGTGCACCTCTAGGAAGCACAGAGTATCGACATGTGCCTGCCATGGTAAGTCAGCTGTAGTTATGATAGTATACAAGGGCCTACTTACTGCCGCGCTTGATGCAATTGGTGCATGAGGGCCATGTTTCCGAGCACTGGTACAAATCAGTGACCGGAAGTCATCGACTAAGACGGGGAACTTATTTTGACTTTCCGCTTCTTGCAAACATAGCACCCCAGTCTGCTTTTCGTGTGTCCTCGTCTTTGCCGCAAAGCGAGGCTGTCGGTTGTGACATGCTTGCTCGATTGGGAGTATCTGTTGGTCAGCGTTGACTCTCGATGCACCACGGTAGTTCCATACAGCTCTTCTGCATGGTCGCCATTCGTCCCCGATGCCGCCACTTCGCTTGCGTTTGATTGTTTGTCACCATGCGGAATCTCATCTTCCAAGAAGTTTGTGACGGCAGGCATGGAAAGCCACCCATCGAATATTTCTTCCATCATCGTACAGTGAATAAGAATACGAGCAATTGGTGTTTCCGGTCCCAGTCTTCCGTAATGGTACACACATGGTCAGTCAAGAATTTCCAAACGCAATTTGGTCTTGCTAAAGACTGAATGGATGCCTAATGGCGTCGCATGTCGGAGCGTCGGAGGCCTGAAGGTATGCGAGCGGTACGAACACGAGGATTTTAGCGTGGACAGGGGTAAGTGACCCACACTGCTATCAAGAGTGCAATGTTGACCGACATTGACTGCGCTGTGCTGTGATGTGGTCTTGCATTGGTCTACGGTTGTATTATAACACTGGCTTGTGGAGCATACAAATGCAAACGCAAGGGCGCCTGTCGAGGGAATACACTCAATGGTAGCTACGATTGTAGTCAGTCAACCCAGTTCCACTCTCTTGAATCATTTCGTACTTCTCATAGACATTCCCATCTTGGTTTACTCCAACCCGTAGTGGCAGGAACTGCTTGAACTCAACAGCTGCATACACCTCACACCTTCTTCTTATCCGGCCCCACCGTCCCCCTCAGTTTCCACAACTTATACTTACTCGTAAAGTACCAATCAAACACCGCGCGCGGCAAATACGACCACCCAAACCACACAATCCAGCTCATATTGCCCTCCCACAGCCACCTCTGTTTCGAAAGTATGCCATCACCAGCAAGAACCTGCTTTACGCAACTCTTCGCATACTGCTGCGTGTCCATGCCCACCTGCTGGCTGTGCGTCAATCTGCTCTCGTAGTCGTCTGCTATGGGCTGGCAGTACGAGTCTGGGGGTAGTGCGCGGTGTGTACGTGCGATGTTGGATTTCACGCCGCCGGTTACGACGTTGACAACGCGGACGCCGAGGGGCGCGACTTCGACGCGTAGGGTGTCTGAGTACGCGTGTAGAGCGGCTTTGGACGCGTTGTAGGGCCCGCCCCAGGCATATGGCATCAGGCCTGCTACTGAGCCAGTCTGCACAATTGTGCCTTTTGCTTCGATGAGGAGCGGCATGAATTCCTTGCACATGCGCATTACGGCGAAGACATTTGCCTGGAACAGCTCGCGCAGCTCGTCTTCGTCATAGTCGAGCGCTGGGACGACATAGTTGCGCCCGGCGTTGTTGTAGAGGATGTCGAGCTTGCCGTGTGTGATTTCGGTGACGGTGTTGCGGAGGGAGCGTATGGATTCGTTGCTGGTGAGCTCGAGGGGGAGGAAGGTGATGTTGGGGTGCGGTGGGGTGTATTTGGATGGGGTGCGGACGGTTGCGAGGACGTGGAAACCTGGGGGTGTTTAGATGCAGTGTGTGCTATAGGGATATTGAGGGGACTTACCTTTGGCAGCAAATTCAATGGCAAGGAAATGTCCAATGCCGCCTGGCGTGCAGCTCGAGATTTGTTAGCATTGTGGACTTCGCGCCCACCGAGTAGCCGGGTAGCCGTCTCACCCTGTGATCAGCGCGTATCTTTGTCTTTCGGCCATGTCGACAAGAGGATATAGAGAATCAGGCCTGGTATCAAAGATTTTGAGGGGTTGTTGTAAATTTTGTTCAATGTCAAAGCTACACAAACATGCATGCCTCGGTACAGCCCTGCTACGTCACATTGTTGAACTTTAGTGTCGCGACATCGCTTCAGCATTAGGAGGCTAGATCGCGTCTGACTAATGAGTAAGGCCCATGTCAATATCTCTGGGAGCTACGGGACTCAGAATGCTTCTTCCTTTTCTGAACCTGAAGACTTTCCAGATTCTCATGTGCTTTGGTCATCCTACACACTCGAAACTTCATCCTTTGCATCCTTTTTTCAGACAACTCATTGTATCTTGAACTTTCCCACTACATTCCACTAGCATACATTCTTCCAACATGTCTTTCTCACAATGGATTGACGATCATATGCCCATTTTACTGCGTCCCAGCATGCTTCTCGTCGCAGCCTACTACCGTAAATACCTCTTCCCCTTCCCCCATCAGTCCCTAACAATCCTTCCAGACTTCCTCATGACTCTTCTCGAGATCGTCTTCATCGAATGGCGACCCTTCAAGCTCTTGAACATCCGCACAGTCCGCCATCAAGCCTTCGCCCGCCTCTGGAGCGCAAAAGGCGAAGCGATGTCCGAAGAAATGCCCGGTCCAACATTCTCCCTGCTATCCAAGTGCCGCGGCGTCATTCTAGACATTGGTCCCGGATCCGGCGAATTGCTCTCGCGCTTCAATCCCGACATGATCTCCGCGATGTACGGCGCCGAGCCGTCAGGAGACTTGCACCCGCGCCTGGCCGAGAACGCTGCTAAGAGAGGGTTTGGGGACAAGTTCCATCCGCTGGTCTGTGGTGCGGAGCCGGAGAGCTTGATTCCTGCGCTGCACAAGGCGGGTATACTTGAGGTTACTAACAAGGGCTCAGCGGCGGATGGTATTTTTGACGAAATTTGCTGTACAAGGGTGCTGTGCAGTGTTCCGCATCCGCAGCAGACTATCAAGAGCTTGTATACTTTGTTGAAGCCTGGCGGTAGGATGGTAGTCGCCGAGCATGTTGTTAATCCGTGGAGGACAGATGGGTCTATGCTTGCAAGGCTTGCGCAGTTTGTGTTTGACACGCTTGGTCATGCGTACTTTATTTGTCCGCTCCAGAGACATACGGTGGAGTTCTTGAGGGAGGCGGGCGAGTGGGATCAGTTCGAGCTGAAGTATTATGGAGAGGCTGGATGTGTTCCGTTTGTGGTGGGCGAGTTGATCAAGAAACACGCGACTATGGACAAGTCATACGCGAAGGCTCTCAAGGAGTAGAGTGTTGCTGTAAATTTGGAGTCGTGGCAGGTGTGCGGCGTAGCTAGGTTTTGTTGGTGGTGGAGCAAAGAAGCAGTGAGCGTCAGCACCCTGATCTGACGAGGCTCAATAAGCCTTTGTAGCACGAGCGATAACGATGGCGAGGTCGACAGAGGGTAATGGCCGATACAGCCTGCAATGATTAAATAATATCACTTCGCACTTCTCTGAGGTCTTTGCCATGACAGAAGAGACACGACACTGACATACGATGCACTCCTCAAATACGAGCCCCCCAGCCCAACGCAATGCTACTGGCTCAAAGGCTCCGGGTCCTGTCCCAGAGACAATCGACGCTTTGAACAGACTTTCCCTATGTAGAAGGTTGAGAAGCTCACATCCCACAAAAGCGAGCATTTCGATTGGTTCCCGGTGGGATTCCGTGATCCAATCGCTCACCACCCCAAAAGCTGCAAGAACGTGTGAGTGTACAGTCTCGAAACGAGAATGCATGGGGAATCGACGGTGAATTCAAAACCTTCCATTTCAAGTAGGTTGGCGTGAGGCCGGTGTTATTTTCCGCTTCATCTCGATTCGAGATCCCTTTGTCGATTTGTCTTGATTGGTGGCTAGCTTTTCGGTGTATGCTCCGTGGTCAATCAAGAGAGCCGTTGCGGGAGTGCATGGGTAGCAACCGAGCTCGATTCCTCTTCGAAACGATTGCGTGCCGATGACCGTTACTGAGACTACTTCGGTGTATGTCGTCTTCGTCGACTCGCGAGCAGAGAGTCGCAACGCTCAAGTGTTGGGTTGCACGAAGCTGCGGCTTGCCGGCTGGCCGCTGAACCATCTGATCGCGCGTGCGCGCATCCCGCTAGCCTCAAACACGACCGTTTCAGGGTCCAATATCATGGCGAACATGTCGACATATTTCGCCAACAAGCAATGGACCGGATCACAGCGCGCTCGGAAGGTGACTTCTACACGGTACTGTACAGTATCCTCTGGATCGTCACGCTGAGCGCGACATGGTATTTCTGTCGCGCGGACCCCGAGAAATTCGCAAAGTATGAGGTCGAGCCGCCGGAGCAGGCGAAGCCGGGCTGGAAGGGCGATGTGCTGGACAAGACGACTTTGAAGGTAGGCATGAATTTGAAGGGGTGAGGAAAACTTCGATTGACATTGCTCAGGTCTCGGGCTCCTCACTCATCCAATGCTACGCACCCGCGACTGGACAGTCTCTCGGGCGCATCAACCCGTCCTCCGCTGACGGCATCGACCGCGCCATAGCGAAAGCGAAAGACGCGCAGGTCAAATGGGCCGAGACGAGCTTCTACGGGCGGCGGCGGGTGCTGAAGACGATGCTCAAGTTCATACTGGAGAACCAGGAAATGATTGCGCGGGTCGCGTGCCTGGACTCGGGCAAGACCATGGTAGATGCGAGTCTGGGCGAGATTCTGGTGACGGTGGAGAAGCTGAGATGGACGATCAAGCACGGCGAGGAGAGCCTGAAGAGTGAGAAGAGGGACACGAGCTTCTTGATGATGTACAAGTGGAACGAGGTCGTGTATGAGCCGCTGGGAGTTGTTGCGGCTTGTGTGAGCTGGAAGTAAGTCCTTCGTCAACGACCATGGCAAACTTCAACTGACTGAACCACAGCTATCCTGTAGGCTTCACTTCAGCCCACTGAAGCATACCAGCTAATAACATCTAGTTCCACAACCTCATCAGCCCCGTCATCGCCTCCATCTTCGCCGGCAACGCTATCATAGTCAAAGGCTCTGAAGCCACCGCCTGGTCGTCCTCCTACTTCACCTCCATCGCTGCCCGCGCCCTCGTCGCCTGCGGACACTCTCCCGACATCGTCCAGTCCGTCGTCTGCTGGCCCAATGTCGCCGACCACCTCACATCCCACCCGTCCATCTCGCACATTACATTCATCGGCTCAAGGTCAGTCGCACACCATGTCTGCGCATCTGCCGCCAAAGCCCTGACACCCGTGTGCGTCGAGCTCGGCGGCAAGGACCCCGCCATCGTACTCGACGATCTATCAGACAGCGACTTCAAGCGCGTAGCCAGCATCCTCATGCGCGGCGTCTTCCAGTCCGCAGGCCAAAACTGCATCGGCATCGAGCGCATCATCGCCCTCCCGGAAATCTACGACCGCCTGATCGACCACCTCACACCCAAGATCCGCGCCCTACGACCAGGCTCCGTCTTAGACACTCCGACAAACACCATCGTCGACGTGGGCGCCTCCATATCCGACGCGAGCTTCGACCGCCTCGAGGCCCTGGTCGCAGACGCAGTCAAGCACGGGGCACGCCTCCTCGCTGGCGGTAAACGCTTTGCACACCCGCAGTACCCGAGAGGACATTACTTCACGCCCACATTCCTCGTCGACGTCACGTCTGACATGGCAATCGCACAGACCGAGCTGTTCGCGCCCGTCTTCCTACTCATGCGCGCCACACACATCGCCGACGCCATCACAATCGCAAACAGCACGTCCTACGCCCTCGGGTCCTCGGTGTACGGCGCATCGATGCGCGATTGTAATTACATCGCGTCCAAGCTCGACGCGGGCATGGTTGCCATCAACGACTTTGCGGTGTTTTACATGGTGCAGTTGCCGTTTGGAGGGAAGAAGGGGAGTGGCTACGGGAGGTTTGCGGGTAAAGAGGGGCTGAGGGCGTTGAGTCATCAGAAGAGTGTTACGCGGGATCGGTGGAGTTGGATGGGTGTCAAGACGAGTATTCCGCCGCCGATGGATGTGCCGTTGAGCGGGGATGGAGCTATGCTCAAGGCGTGGAACTTTGCGCAGGGAATTGTGTGGGTGGGGTATGGGAGGTGGAGGGATATGGGGCGGGGCGTGAAGGGCTTACTTGGGTGGTAGATGGGATGTTTAATGATTATGACGATTTCGGCAGTACACATAGAGTATACGCATATTCGAACTTCGTTGCAACTCCAGTCCCATTGCGATCGGGCCATATAACTTGCAGAAAATGGCGCATTCATCAATGGTATCTCATCAAGCACATCTGTCCCCAAACTTACCTCCCAACGCTCGTCCTTCCCGTGACTACACCGTCTCGATATATCTCTTAACTTCCCAATCCGTCACCGCCTCATCCCAAAGCCTAATCTCATGCTGTCTCGTTCCCCCAAAATGGTCTACAAATTCATCCCCAAAGACCTCCCTCGCAACACTTTCCTTCCTCATGAACCGCTCCGTCGCTTCCTTCAGACTCTTCGCCAGCCGCTCCCCTTTATCTGCCTCGCCGCCTACATCCTCGCCCTTGCCTAGCGGCGGAATCGATATCTCCATCTTCCTTTCGATGCCGCGCCAGCCGAGCGCTAGGATAGCTGCGAGCACGAAGTGTGGGTTTGTGTCTGCGCCGGGCACGCGGACTTCGAAGCGTGTTGCTTTTGCAGAGGCAGTAGGTGGCGCGATGAGGCGTATTGATGCCGCGCGGTGCTCGAGGCCCCATGAGACAGTCACAGGCGCCCAGAAGTTCTCGACTAGACGCTTGTAGCTGTTCACATTCGGTGCGAGGATAGGCATGATATCAGGCAGGCCGTCGATGAGCCCCGCGAGGAAGTGCCGGCCCATGTCGCTGAGGAAGCGAATGTCGGGGTATGCGGCGTCCTTGTCTTCGGTCTCGCGCGCGAAGAGATTCTTGCCGGCCTTATCCACGATGGAAACGTGCATGTGCCCGCTGTTGCCGGGAAGGCCTTCGCGCGGCTTGGCCATGAAGCATGGCGTTATGCCGTGTTTTGAGCCGAGGGATTTGACGACGAGTTTGAAGAGGGAGGCTTTGTCTGCCATTTGAGAGATTTCGCCGAATTCGAGGGCCTTCTTGAGTTAGTACGATCCCAGGGCAAAGAGGACGATAGGTACGTACTGCCTCGAAGACACCGGGTCCTGACTCTGTGTGCCATCCCTCGATGCCGCAGTTGAACTGCGCGCATGTATTGAATATGCCGTAGTAGTAATCTTGGTTGTGCACTGGTCGCGTAATGCTGTAGCCGAACATGCCCTCGGTCAAACTTGGGAGGGAGTTGACTGGGTTGTCTCGTAGGAAGGCTGCGGTGCTCGACGTGTTTCGCTGTGTGCCGTCGTGGGACTGTGGTGCGCGGAATTGGTAGAACTCGTACTCAGCTGTTCACAATCAGCTTCAGACGACACGATAGCATCCGCCCTTCAGCACCACCAGGGAGTGAACGTACCTCCAGCCATGGCGCCATATCCATTGTCCTTCAGCTTGTCCACAGCTCGCTTCAATAAGCTCCTCGGACACGCGCTCAGGGTTGATCGTGTGTCTGGGTCATGGAAGCTAATGAGGAAGAACGGGACATTGTCCTCCCATGGTATACGTCTGAAGCTCGATAGGTCTGGTACAGCGATGAGGTCACGGTATCCGTTCTCCTTGTTTGATATGGCGAGCTCGCGGAAGTATGTTTGGTCGTGCATGTCCCAGCCGAAGATGACGCTGCAGAAGCCGAACCCCTCTTTGGCGATGGAGAGAAACTTCTTCTTGGCCATGAGCTTGCCGCGTAGCATGCCGTCCACGTCGATGCCTGCCACTTTGACTGCGAGGTCATCCTTGAGGAGCTCTGGCAGCTGTTCCGCCGTGATGTTTGCCACGTCTTCGGACGCCATTGCTGCGGTCGTTGTTGTGAAGCAAAACCTTCAGATGTATGCAATGCAAGAATTCCAGTGAAGCTTGAACGTTGGTGATAAGGCGTCAGAAGATGCAAGCACAATCAGGTTTGTACCATACCCCAAACGCGACATGAAGCCTGGCCAATGAGGAGGGGTCGGGTAGGACAAGGATGCGGAGTAGATGCGTCGCTCAGATACCGAGCCGCCCACCACGCATCTCTCTCTTAAAGTTACACAGCGCGTCCCATCTCGAAACCCGTTATCTTGACCTTGCAAAACTCCCATGCGACCGTGACTTCCCAACGCGACAACCATGTGCTCCTTCCAACCTCACGCCGATGACCCCTCCACGCCGATAGCGGGGTAATCTGGATGTATCTCTGGATGCAACGAGACCTTCGAGGCGCACATCATGTGCAGCCGCATCGAAGCGAGCCTGAAGCATCGTGAACGCTGTCCACCGCTCTTTCTGGCCTCTTTGGGATGACAGGGAGCAATGATGTCTTCTCTTATCGAGACTATCTCTACAACCGGCCGACTTCGGGTCCGGTGATCATAATCATAATGTCACCGCCCGCAATCATCCGTCGCGACTGCCTTTGACGTTTGTGACTGCTGCAACCATCCTCGCCCAAACTAGCCAGCTCTCACCAAACATCGAAACATTCGAGTGGAGCCCCAAACAACACAACGACAGCAATCTGCTTCCCTGTAAGTATCATTGGCAAACCTTCCTCATTCACAGCACGCCGTGTTGTCAATGACGCCGCCCTCTAGAAAATATTAGTCATATTTTCAATCTTTGATATAAAGATTGCCGCATGTTCAACGGCAGTCACTCACACATCACCAGGTGCTTCATACATCTTTTTCGAATACACAGCATAATCAACTCTCCACAATGGGCCGTCTCGAAGGAAAGAATTGCATCATCACCGGCGGCGCTGGGTAAGTAGCAGCCACACCTCATTCCTGTGTGCTCAAAGCCAGCATGTCATGTCCTTGCCCTCACATCAAGAACTCAGAGATCCTGGGATTTACTCGCTCTCCTTCACTCGTTGCTTCACGTTGTCTGCTTCTCTCTCACTGCACGCTGTTCCTTCTGCTTTGAGCGTTGAGGACTTGGCACACAGTTTATCACATCAAAACATCAGTCTAACAAACAACAGCGGTATTGGTCTGGAGACGGCCGTCCTCTTCCTCCGAGAAGGTGCCAACGTCCTGCTCTCTGACATTTCTGGCCCAGCTCTCGAGAAGGCGGTTACCAAGCTGAAAACAGTCGTGCCGGAAGCCAAGAAGATCGAGACCAAAATCGGCGATGTCTCCAAGGAAGCCGACGTTCAAGCCATGATTGAGCACGTCGACTCATGGGGCGGTCTGGATGTACTCTTTAACAACGCTGGAATAATGCATTCTGCCGATGATGACGCCGTCAACACGCCCGAGAAGATCTGGGATCTGACCCAAGCGATCAACGTCAAGGGCGTATGGTTCGGCAGCAAGCACGCAGTCATCAGCTTCAGGAAACACGGCAAGAAGAAGACGAGCGTGATCAACACGGCGAGTGTTGTGGCTCTCGTGGGTAGTGCGACACCTCAGCTTGCGTACACGGCAAGCAAGGGCGCAGTCTTGGCGATGACGAGGGAGCTAGCTATGGTGCATGCGAGGGAGGGCTTCAGGTTCAACGCTTTGTGCCCAGCACCGCTGAAGTATGCCAACATGTGCTTCTCGCGAATTGAGTAGCTAACGAGTACAGCACCCCACTTCTCCAAGACTGGCTCGGCGACGACCAAGCCAAGCGCCACCGCCGCGAGGTTCACTTCCCCACTGGACGTTTTGGCGAGGCCATCGAGCAGGCTCAGGCAGTTCTGTTTCTTGCCAGCGACGAGAGCAGTTTCGTCAACGGCACGGACTTTGTGGTTGACGGTGGCATGACGAGGTGCTACACCACTCCAGAGGGTCCACCAACAGAGGCACCCCACAACAACGCCCGCGACGACTACAAGGCCACCTAATCGATAATCGGAGTTCATGCACGGGTTTGTTGCTTAATCTGGGCTTTCAATCTACGGGTATAGAATGTACGGAGTTCAGGTAGTGCTTACGTGCGAATGATGATCGGGGATAGAGACTTTGTCTGAATGAATGTGACCACAGTTTCAAAGAATAAGTTTACACGAGTCTAGGTCATCTTGACATCGAAACATGGTCGCCTAGATTCTCGATCTTCCCTTCGCGCAAACCTCCGCATCAAACATCCGATAGCTTCGCACTCCACACCATGTGACCGTCGGATAGGCTCTATTTGCGTTGAGATTACATTTGACAGGTGCAATTTCTACGCCAGATTTCGTACGCAACAAACAACGAACAGCGCCACGGTCACGACAGCGAAGCCTCATGGTCTTCGGACTCGGCAGCCGCAAGACACGCATGTCCAGCAATAGCCGACTTTTAGACACGTGGTGCGTGTCTCTACCTCATTCCAGAAATTCACGAGTTTTCATAGAATGTTGGTTTCGGAGGGGGAGGAAACATACCAAGGACAGCTTGTAAGTTGGATCTGGCGAAGAAGGCAACAGGAGACATCGATATGGCGTGTGGTGTTTTCTTCTTTTGCAGAAAGAGAGAGGGTCGGTCAGTGCGTTATGGGAACATTGGGCGAAGGAAGCATCATTTCCAACGGAGCACACATCAGTTGGCATTTGAAACTTTTGGATACCTTGTATGTGCTGGTAGTGTGCTTCTCGGACCGGCTACAGCCATGGAGAGTCATTAGTGACATTTTGGGTCGAGCGACAGACAAGTACATGTTGTTGTAGGCTTTTGAGCTCCGCAGAGAGAGACGAGGACAAGCGACGAGGCGTGCGATTGCTCAGTAGTAAACCAAAGCTGGATTTGGAAGCATTTGGTGCACACTTTCGAAGATTTGGGGCAAGAAAGAGAGAAAGAGCACATCACAGCCACGACAGGGCAATCTGGCACTCCAGAAAAGAAGCTCTCCATGACAATAGCGAACTCGGTTTTCCGGCGGCGCGAGGGAGAATCATGTCTCGACAACATTCCCAATTTCAGTTCAGGCTGGATCGATCTGGAACCATTGCTCACAAGCAAGCGGACTCATCGCAAGCTCGCGGAGAAGGTAGAAGAGCACATGACTAAAGAACACCAAGCATGTCGTCTAACCACTGGGAATCTCTGGCGGCGGCGGCAAAGAGACATTGCTCTCTGCTACCACGGATTTCAGGTCAAGCAGAACTGGAGACATGTGGAATCACAAACTTCGGGTTTTCAAAGATTCGCAGAAGAAAGAACGCAACATGGAGATGAGTGCATTGGATTTTGGTGCTGCCGAGCGGAGCATGGACATGTTCGTGGCGTTATTGATTTTGGTACAGCGAAGAAAGATGCAGAGTATGAAGAGATCCAGAGTCGAGCCGAGGGATTGCCGGTACTTGTTAGCGACCTTTGATATGCGGAGGTCGCAACGCCGAAGACGGCCATGAGAGTCTAGGGTTTTGGTTTTGGACAAGTCGCGCATACGGCGAAATTGAAAGAAACTTGGTAGAGAAGAACATGACATCGTTGCGCGACAGTTTCTGAAAGGTAGTCCAGCGAATTGCGGAGACAGAGCAGGCATGCATGTATTGTCCGTAGTTTTTAGTTGTTTTTGAGAACAGGACGGGTATGGGTGAAGAAGAAGACGAACTTCCATGAGAGGTTTGATACTCGGCACGCGGATGGAAAACAAGACCCGGGGAGGAGAAGAGACATCAAAGCGGCTGCAGATGAATTTCGAGCATCGTCAAGCGTCCGTCCGGCAATAGATCGATTTATGAAAGACACTGCACATAATCTTGCGGTCGATCTTTTCTCGAGTATGACCGAGCGGCGCAGACATGAGCACTGGCCGTCGATGTATCAAATAGTTTTGGAGAAGAGAAACGTTAAGAAAGCACATGTCGCGTATTCTTGTGCATTGAGGGTGTAAAGCAGGGACAAGAGACTCACACATTCTTGCTATTTTTTGAGTCTTCTCAAGCGAGAAGAAGACATCACTTAGACGACCCACGAGTTTCGATGACACAATAACCCGGAAGATAAGAAGAAGGACGGAGTTGGGAGATTTTGATGTATTTATATTCAAGGCATCACCTGCAAGTGAGACCGCTTGCGAGCACAGGTCTAAACTCTTTCCCCATTTTGATATTTGGCGCTCATCGTTTCAGCAGAGGAGAAACATACATGTTCGGTTGCGAGTAGCTCGATGCGGGCATCCGGGAGACGGACAAACGCTCCAAAACATATCTTCTCTTGGTCATTCTTTTCGGAAGACTCGAGAAGCACAGCAGTTATGAGCCAGTAGACAGCGATTCTGTTTATGGAGCTGTGGATTCGAGTCGGCAGTCAAGGGGTGATATCAGTGTGGTTTTGTGACGCAGGAAAAGAGGACATGCTAAAAAATGCTTCGCCTTTTGGACGGCAGCGACGTAGTATAGAGCGAGGTATGTATTCGTTAGACGACACACAAACCTTCCCATCGCTGCCGCAGTCATAGAGATGATAGACATTCACTGTTGGTTGCACTCATGTCGCGAGGCGCGTTACTCGACACCGCCTCCACCATCGCACGTAACCCCTCGACTTATCGATGTTTCAAGAAGGGCTAGAAGGCAGAACATGAAATGGTTGCATCCGACTTTCTTGTAGGCACGCTCCAGTGGTCCAAACATGAAAATTCCATGACTCTGTTTCCGGGTCATTTCGTTTCGGAAAATTATGATAAAAGAAGCTGGCCGCGGAACAAACAGGCTTTTGTAAATTCTACCGCGGTGCATTGATCGTGTCGGGTCAAGGGCGGAATTCTCTAAGGCCATGATATCTTTTGGGGACCATATTGATAGCATAAGCTTGAGTGGCAGGAAAGATGGACATGAAATGATGACTTGGCGGATTCTGGAGGCGCAGACATAGAAAGAACAATTCTTTGTTTCGAGAGGCTAGGGGTGTTGGAAAGTGTCAGAAATATCCGGTTCAGACGTCCAGACGGGCGCATAGCCTATTTGCGGTGTGATCTAGACATAGTCAACGATTTCAAGTTTTCTTTCCGTCTTTCGGCGCCAGAAAGACATAGAGCCGATCATGTTCGTTTCGAATTCGATGTAAAGTACGCATGTTTACTGGGGAAAGAGTAGAAATCGAGATCGAAGGCTTGATATATACATGTTGTTGACACTTGCTCTGGTGCGAGAGCGCGAGCTCGGAAGTGGTCGTTTGTTGACGGTGGCCTTTCTCGGATTATCAGCATTTGCGAGCACATGGATGGAGAGGAGAAAAGAAGGTTGAGAAATATCTCGATGAGCTACCTAGACGTATGCAACGAGCCTCGATGACTTCCTTCCGCCATCTCCAAGCAAGTATACACACTCCCTAAAGCACCACATCCACCACCACCACCCTACGACTTGACCACCTTCTCCGCCTTCTCAGCCGTCGCCTTCAGATCCTTCTCCAGCATCTTTCCCTCAGCCTCAACCTGCCCCTCCGTTCCCTTCAAGCTCTGGTTATACGCGTAAATCCTGCCGACCTGCGTGGCGCCCACCACAAACACCAGCGCATTGACTGCCGCAAGCGCAATGTTCTTGGGCCGGATGACGAAGCACCAGCGCGTCCAGATGGCGCCGGTGCACATAAGGGCGAGGTTCTGGGTCAGCGAGAGCGACTCCGCGGGGCGGCTGAAGTCGGAGGCGCCGGCGAGGACCATGCCCCATTTCATTACGGGTGCCCTGGTGGTGGGTTAGTATGCTGGGGTGGTGGCATGCGAGGGGGTTGGAATTACCAGAAGTGAACAGTCTTGGGGCCAATGGGGCTGTTCAAGAAGCCAGCAAAGCCGCCCTGTCCAGCCGCTGTGGTTGCTCGTCGACGGCCATCTGCTTGTGCGGGTCGGAAGAAAGGTCGGAAGCTGCTGAAGATACGGGAGCCGGGGCGGAACGACATGTTGGCGGTGTTGGTATTCCACTGTCCTCGGAAGGTTTCGAGTTGAGCGGAGACAAGGAACGGGCGACGTCGTTGTCGTTGTCGTTGTCGTGTGAAGTTGCGCAGCCGTCGCGATACCGGGCGCAATGTTCAAGGCCTCCGATTGGCTCAGCGGCTAAACTTGATACGGGAAGGCGCGCGCGGAGAGCTTGGGAGACGTCAATGTCGGTGGTGAGTTGATGCGCGGAAACACCAATTGATACCCAACGACACCGGTGGAGATCTCACGATGGCGTCGAAATATGCTTTTGGACAGGGGCTGAAGGAGCTGCGGTTTCTGTTCTGCCAGACGAGCGAGCACAGCGCGGCGACACGGTATGCACCACACCACGACCAAGGACCCAGGCGCAATGCGCATACGAATGGCTTTGATGGAAGAATGGAACTGGGATGTTCTTGGGCTGACGATTCTGGATAGGAACTTCCTCACACGAAGCTACCCCACGATGAAGAAGCACAACCCACACACGCCCATCCTGATCCGAGAAGCGAACGGCACCGAGCCCACCCTATATGCGCGATTCGGTGCGTCATGCGATATTGAGCAGACAGTGACGGAGCTAATTTTGATATACAGACTTTGGAAAGGAGAAGAAGCTACCGTTGAAGGGTCTGGACGACAAGGCGATCGAGCAACAAGTCACGGAGCTGGTGCAGTCGAAGATATAGGGCAGGAGGTGATATCGTCGAGGCAGAATGCACTGGAAGAGTAAGCAAACAAATTCAAGAAGCCCAGAAAGTGCTGGGCCGACACATTGTACATGTGTATTATGATAAATGTACTCTTCAGCATCCGAAGCATGAGCGGTGGCAATACCACGAGATTTGCACACACAAATGGATTGCTTCTGGCAAATGTTCGCTTGCATTTCTTTCACACACATGAAAAGCACTTTCGTTCTCTTCACCTAGCCTTGGTACCCCACATTAACACTCACCTTCATACGTCGAGTTTGCAGTCCTGCGCATCCTCAACTTCAAGCTACTCGACATCACATCACACACTACTCTCCCATCATGAACTTCTTCGACGATGTGGGGAAAGCCATGGACGACTTCGGCCAGGAAGCGGCAAAACACGTCGAAGGTGCAGCGGCGGAGGTTGGAAAGCAAGCCGATGAGTTCAACCAAGAGAAGTTTGCTCCCGCTGCAGCTGAGAGGTGGAAGCAGGCCGATCAGTTTGGACTAGAAGCGGGCGAGAACGTCGGTGCCGCTGCTCAAGAAGCCGGCAAACATCTTGACGAGTCCGGGCAAGAGGCCGGCGAGAAGATCGGCTCCGCCGCTCAAGAAGCTGGCGGACATCTCGACGAGTTTGGACAGGAAGCAGGCGAGAAGATTGGCTCCGCTGCTCAAGAAGCTGGCAAGAATCTCAACGAGTTCGGTCAAGACGCAGCCGACTGGATCAAAGATCATCCCGCCGAGACCGCCGCCATCTGCAGCTGCGTTGTTGCTGGTCCCATCGCTATCGGCATCGCTAGTGCTGCCTTGCCTGCCGCTGGATTCTCTGCCTCTGGTGTAGCTGCTGGTCTGTTCACACACATCCTCTTTGTCTCGCCGCACTGCTGATTACTTGAAGGATCTGCTGCTGCTGCCGCCCAGTCGGGCGCTGGAAACGTTGCTGCTGGGAGTGTTTTTGCCATCCTCCAGAGCGCCGGTGCTGGAGGTTCGGGTGCTTGCATTGTCCATGGTATTGCTGCTGGAATTGCCACTGCTGTTGCGGTCGCTGCGACGATTCCTGCAGTTGTCAAGGCTGTCAAGGAACACAAGGACAAGAAGAAGGGCACAGACAACGGCGGAGAAGAAGAGTCTAGCGGGGAGACCCAGAAGGAGGAGTAGTAGACAATGACTTGTTGAGAACATTTCTCACAGCATCCGGATACCATGTTGGGTTGCAAAATTGCATAAGATCGACTTGACAGATCAGAAGAGCAATTTGAACCTTGGTAGGCATCTTAAATCACCTCGGATGATTTGCGCACCAATGATGTGGCGGTAAAACGTTATGCCGGCCCTAGCCTTCACCTTCACCTTGCGACTCGTGACCGTTAGCTTTGCTACCCTTGCAACCCATCTCAACTCACGCATTGTTCTACCTACAACCTACTGTACAGGACTAAGCACCACGATGGGCAGTCGTAATAGGTTTGGCCCCGACGTAGTGAGCAGCGGCCATGCGGCGATCCAGCTACCAGGGCTCAACGTAAGACTCTCCGCGCTAACACTCACAGTTCGAGCAGACTGACAATGTCGGGAAGATCAACAGAGCGCCCAGTGAGGAGGGCGAGCTCATAATCACCGACCAAGATAAATCTACGTCTAGCCCGATGTGCGTCACAAATGAGCAGTCGCGACTACCCTTTCCAGTAGGGGCCACTTTGCCTCCAAAGTCTGGCATGGCGCCTGTCAACGAAACACCGTCATGCGACAACAGACATAATGCGCAACTCACGGCCGACGGCAACAATACATACCAACAGCCCCCTCCCGCCACCAATGGCGCTCACTCCAAAGCACTCACTCGCCTGCAGACCGGCTACTTGCGCGCCATCTCAGCCCTCGAAGCCCGCAACAAGGCGCTCGAGCAAGATCTCGCCATCACGCGCGCAGCCGAAGGCTACCGAAACGTGCAGGGCCAGAAAGAAGCAGCACAACGAATCGCGCAGCTCGAAGAACGCAACGCCTCTCTACAGCAAGAGCTCAAGTTCGAACGGCAACGACCAACTGCGGTGCAGCAAGACGGGCCACGCATACATCAACTCAACTCGCAGCTCGCACTTAAGAACCAGAAGATCAAGGAGAAGAACACTGAGTTCATACAAAAGGATCAAACAATTCGCGAACTGCAGAAGGAGCTGAAACAAGAGAGGAAGAAGCAAGCAGTACCGAATCCGAGCAATAAACATGTTGCGAACCTGCAGACGCAGCTGGATAGGCTGAACGATACTGTCACTGCGAAGAGCAATCAAGTGCTGCACTATCTTCAGGAAAACACCCGGCTCAAGCACGAACTGGCGGAGGAGAGGCGTGGACGTGGGACAACGGGTCAGAGTGTGTCGCAGGGTATGAGGAATGGAAATGGCTTCCAGAGGGATGTTCTACACAGCCGCAACTCGTCGATGGGTATAGGTGCTCCGCATGTCATGGCGAGTGCAAATGGATACCGCGGGGCTGGGAGTTCATACGAGGACAACTCGTCGATTGGGAGGGGTGCATCGCAAGGCATGTCGAGTGCGAACAATTTCCAGGGGCTTGGGAGTAACTCATCCCACGCTTCGTACGCGCATGCGTCGTACAAGAAGAGGAAGTTTGTGGCCGCGCTGGGAAGTCACGACAATCCGTGGGAGCTTTGAAGGAGCAGCTCTGGGAACAAAACTGGATCGGTGTACCAAGTGCGCATATGTCGAAGGTGTGTATTCAATCGACTCGTTGGACTACACAAGGCTCTCTTCAACAGAATACGAGCGTTGTTTCTTCTGCATCGTGGTGGAAGAAACTTGGAGTGCGATGCCACGCCGATGAGATCCGGAGACGCCAGGCCGCTAATTCCAAGCCACCAACCTTCCGCGATCTAGCCTAGTCAAAGTCTTTCCAACCTTGGGAGATTCGCACGCGACAGCACAGCCTTGCAAGAACCTCACAAAGTTATGCCTTTTTTCTACGTATTACCATGTCGCCGATGATGTTTCAATTCCTACTTGTGATGCTACTCATCACAGCACCCGCTAGGGCATTAATGGACCCAAAAGATGCGCTCATCAATCCTCGGGGGCAAAAAGTGTGCATGCAGCAGTGCGGTACGTCGGCGTTGAAGTGTCCGGAAACATTCGTGAGTAGAACAGCCCACTCAACTCAAGGTTTGTTGGGCTAATGATTTCGCAGTGGAGTGAGCAACTCGACTTTTGCTACAGATGCTGTACAACTTGGGGCGAGACAGTGATCAGGGTGCAGTGCGATCAGAGCAGTAGAAACACTTCGGCATCCATCACAGAGCATCAAAGAAACAACGAGAACGCTTCATCGTTAGTGGGAGATCATCAGAAGAACAAGACGATAGCGGCGGCCAATAAAGATACGAAAGTAGAGAAGGAAGAGAAGGCGCCACAAAGGGAGCTTGGGTTCTCATGAAGAGTTTCAACAGCGATTCATCGCATCGCGTATTGAAGCGATGAAGCATTTGCACCTACACCGACCGATCAATACCTACCCTCTGGCTTGTGGTTCTGGCAGCAATTTGTGAGCCACCAAAGCCATGTTTAGCGGACGACAGTGCTTTCCTCACTTCAACTTCACCATCACCATCACCAATATTCTAGAAGCATCCGCTCATTACTATGTTGCGCTCATTTTGGACTTACTTCAAACCTTGAAGAAAATCACCTCACAAAACCTACGACAAGAACGACCATACAGCTTCGACTTTCGCTACCAATCTCCAAACTAAAACCAATCCCAAAAGACCATGGTATTCCTGGTAGCAAAAGGCAGCCAGGCGTCTCGCTCGCCGACACCTTTCTCGACTGACAGTCAGCCCACTCAATATCCGCTGGGCGTCTCACTCACTGACACCTTCTTCAGAAGCTAGCCAGCCCCCTCACCATCAGCCCGCCAATCATCCGCCCAATCGTGGGGCTTGCTACGCGGCAATTTGACAATCACAGTCATCGACCCGCAGGCTCACTCGCGCTGGACTCTCCGCTCGTCTCGCAACCGGATCCATCCTCATACCTTTGTGGTGCATTCTGGTCGAGAGATCCGCGTCATTATGCCTCCCTGCAGTATCTTGCATTTCTATATGCCGATAGACAGCAGTTATTTCATTGCATTCTCTGTTGGCCTGGTCTAATGTAGTTCAGTTCAGTATCGGATCATTTTCGATTACATGGATCAATACGTATTGTTACCAGAGTACTATGACGACAAAACACCATTTGGGAATAATCTGATGCTCCCTTTGGACCAGGCCGCGTCCCCGACAGGGTTCATGTGGCCAACCATATCCAAGATGAGCAGTGACGCAGTAAAGCTTCACCTGAGCTCTAAGTTCGCGAATCATGTTCTTGGGAGGCCATGTGGATCTCAACCGTTGTCGATACACGTCGCCATGCCAAACAATCATGTTGGTATCATCCTGGTGGCTGGCATCATTGTATAGACTAATTCTCGCTAGACACAACTCCCTCCTCCAGCAAACAACGGAGGTTCGCTTGTCCCACCATTAGCACCACATATTCCACCGACACAATCCCCATCGGCGCAACCTACGCTCTCAGCCCGCCCACGCCCTACGTCAAATTGAGGATCTGGCGAGTCTTTGCTGCAGGTTGACAGCCCCAGTGTCAGCGATGTCATCATCCGCAAAGACTCCGAGAACGAGGTCACCATTCGCAAGGAAGGGGAGCATGTCGACGATATCGCCGAGCAGGAGAATGAGACCGACCGAGATACCCGGGACGCCGACGGTAGCACTGTCGTTCTAGACAAAGGCAAAAGGCGTATGGAGGTCAATGATATGAGTGACGATTGACGATGATCCAGTATAGAACACCCGAACTCGTACTCTTCACAAACGCAAAAGACGCATCGAGCTCGACGAAATGAGCGACGATGTTCCCGTGCGGCGTACACGACCTCGTACTCTTCGATCTTCGACCCGCGTCCAGTCGTCTAAAAAGCCCAGTACTGCATCTCGAGACACCGGCGAAGGCACCAACGGCTCGATGTTCCCAACTTCAGATGTCGAAACGGGCGGTGAGGATCTCGTCTCGGATACGTTACCGGAAAAGCCCAGGCGCTTGAAAGCACACAGTGGAGGCACCAGCGGCTCGACGATTCCTACCTCAGATCTCGAACATGTGTCCACGCCATACATACAGACAGAGATATGCATCGCGTTAGATGTTCTATCGAAGTCCGATCCAACTCACGATACATTCAAAGACATACGGTTGAACGTACGCATGTTGTACAGAATGATGCGTGGAGTACATACGCATGTGTCTAACATACTGACCCAACTTCCTCCAATACCCAGATCAGTTATGACGATGGTCGAGCAGCGAAACGGGAGGATGATGGCACCGTGGGACAAAGATGCATGACTCCAACTCCTCCAGCGCACACTTCCGTTCATTGCGAAGAAAGGCAGTATTAAAATGAGTGTCGGCCATATATTCGTATCGGTGAACTACAAGGATAAGTCAATGGACGTGTCAAGTCTATTGGGCTTGTACCTTAACTACGGTGAAAAATACAATCAGGCAAGTGTTGTGTGTACGAACTCCATGTAAGACAAACACTAACTTCGTACATATACTTCTCTAGGTAGTCTACCAGAATACGATGCGCGAGATGAAGGAATATGCCACCGTCTCCTTCATGCGAGAAGGCACCCTCCAGAGCAGTAGTATTTTGCTATTCGATGCCAGCAGATGGGCCCCCGATCCTGCTACTAGGCAGATGATTGATTACCTCGTTACCCTGACAGACGAAACTTCGTCAAATTCCCAAGCGTTGTCGCGACCTCGATGCGAGTGTGGGCATAGCAACATCGTCGTTGTGGGCGATGAGAAATAGGAACATAGATCAAGTAAAAGGCATTTGACACAGGTCGCTGGACATGGGCATGGTGGTGTAGGTCTTTATCGGCAGTTTTCGGTTTGCTGGTCATGTGAGTTGGTATATATACAACCTACAGACGGCACGCGTCACGTCTGTAAATAGGTAGTAATTACCCCGCTTGTTCTTCTCTAGCTAGCTGCCACCCAGGCGCGCCAACGACACAGTCTTGCTTTGCTCTTCTTACAGCACGTACGCTGCCTGTAAAGCGCTCATATAAAACGCTCTATCGCGTGAAGGCTGCATAGCAACACCAGCGGCTCGACGATTCCTACCCCAGATCTCAACCGTGCGTCTATGCCAGACATTCATTACGAAGAGTACGATCTGCTCGATAGGGTCAACATCGTTGGTTCGCTGTTGTCGACTATGGCACCGACGGACGATGACATATACTACCACTTGCGTTTCATGCAGCAGGCCTTACCCCCGAAGGAGTTGCTAGAGGTACTTTTAACTCCAACGCTCTCCACTGCACTGCATGCTCACTTTAGACCAGACTCACTTGCCGCGCTGTAGCATTCAATGATCGGAAACGTCGCCAAGGACAGCGTTTTTGCGTGCTTACAAAGTGCTGGAGCTGGCGGTGGCTGCCTCGAAGATCTGCAGGCTACTTGCGACTATTGTGCAGGCATAGCAGCCGGTATCGCAATTACGCAGTGGCCAGCTGGCGAAGAAGAGAGTTCCTGGGAGGCTTCGCGGAGGGGCAACACACGATTTCAGGGTACTATCGTGTGCGATACTCACGGAGAGTGCAAAATGATAAAGAAGCTATTCTGAGCATGGATGCTCAGCATAACGCAGAGGCTTGATGTTGACAAGTGCGATACAACGTTGTGTTACACAAAAAGACACCGAGCACTCCAAGCACCAATCATACATCGTGGGTCTTTACCGTTCGATGAAATGCACAGCATTACTCCCTCCTCTCCTTCGATTCGTCGAGACACATGCGTGCTGACTGCTGCCGCTTTACTTTCCCGAAAATCTCTCCGCCGCGACCCCCGTGCCTTTCTAGCCAATCAATCTAGCCGCCAGGTCTCCATCACGATCTCCATCGCGAGTCGGGCCTCCCCAAGCCACGCACGCAACACCACTGTGCAGCACATGTGGGACGTGGCAGATCGCCAAGTTGGATGTTCAAATTGAATGACGTACGAAGTCATCTGTCGTCTTTGAGTTGCATCACTCATCGCTTGCCAGGCCTCGAGTAGCGATGTGTGAAGTCTGTTTCAAGCGTGGCGAAGTTGGGTGAGTGTGGTGAAGTTGATAGGAGTTGTTGGCATTCTTCTGGCGTCTAGTAACGTTTTAGCTGGAAAGTCATTCAGAAGTGCAGATTCGACCTACTGAACACACTGAATCCGAGCGTTTCTTCTGTGTAGCCATCGCCTGTGCTTCAAAAGCTTGCGCTTCATACGTGTATGTGATGCGAAGCAGATCATAAACCGTGAGACAAGTCGTAGGCATCTTGAACGTTCCGAAGCTTTCCCTTCTCGTACCAAAACTTTCGTGACAAACTGTCGTAGTCAAATGATGCTCGGTAAACAGCTCTTATATTTCGTATGGGGCAAACGCGATGCTCACAAATGTCTGTAATCTGGTTGGTCCAGGCCGCTTACTCAGAAGAAGAAGGTTTGCTGTGGCACGGCCGAGTCGAGACGCAAACACAGCAAGTCGTGGAACTGTGACAGCAAAAGAAAAGTATCTACGGTCAATGGGAGGTGATCATATATACATACCCCTCACGCCGTGCCAACACGCCTTCACGCACATGAATCCCACGCGCTACGCCCGAAAGCTCCTAGTCTCAGTCGGCGGGTACGCACTCCGATTATCCATGCTTACGTCCGCCAGGTAAACATCGCAATGTTTGCTAGTAAGTCCGAGGGTGTAGTCGGTGAACGTAGTGGTCTTGATGGTGTTTCGTTGCTGCCTGGAAGGATGAGACACGGCAGGTGGCGAGAATCGGAGCGGAGGTTAGAAATTGCACCCAAAGGCCGACCGACATGTCCGTATCGTCCGGATTGGGTCGAATGAAGGCAACAGCAATTGATTCTACTTCTCTCCCAGAGCGATTAACCGCCCTTTCCAACTGATCACATAGATTCTGCCGTCGCCGACGACTGACTGGCTGTGCTTCATCGCTCCGTCAACCTTCGGCAGCTCTATCTCAATCAGGGACCCGTTCATTGACCTTGCTCTATGCCGCCCATTCGAGATATATATCTGGCGTTCGTTCAATGGACGATCTCAAAATTAGATCGGTGTGAAAACCTGATCGAAGCGGATTCAGCCGCTCGGAAAGCACTTTTCGTCTGCCGTTCATGCGGACACTAACAGTCTATTACCAAATGATACGCCTCACTCTCTACTCTAATCGGTACTGGGCAATTGATCTTCAAGCCTCCTGAGCAATGGAACGCGTTCCGCATCTACTGCCTCGCCATCAGGATTCTTGGGATCAGGGTACCTCATCTTGATCCAATCTCCGCCCGCCACCTTGCTCACTCTCCACGTGTTCGCCTCACCAGCCTCCTTGAAGAAGTCTTGGTTCTCCTCGAAGCTCCTTCCACCAGTCTCGGGCTGGTAGAGATACGTCCACAGTCCTGCGAAAGCGTTCGTGCCAGCGAAGACAATGAAGATCCAGTAAGACAGATTATTAAACATGACCGGCGTGAGAAACGTGATGGCGAAATTAGCGATTCCCCAGACAATGACGGATATAGCGGTTCCTTGGGCGCGGCAAGTTGTGGGGAAGATCTCGGTGGGGATGAGCCATACGGTTGCGAGCCAGCCGACTCCAAAGGCTCCGGTGGCGATAAACAAAACGACGGTGCCGATGATTCCAGGAATTGCGACTGGGATATCGAGCTTAGATGAGTTCTCTGTTAGACCGCCAGATACGCCGAGGAGTGCGAACGATATCGAGAGGACGATGGAGCCTTGGATGAGGAGTGCACGGCGGCCGAAAACATCGATGAACATCCAGGCGAAGGTCATCAGGAAGAAGTACGAGGTGTAGTTTCCAAGGGTTAGGTATTCTGACATCCGGACATCGAAACCGAGAAGCTGGTGGGTGTCAGTCAATGTAAGAACGCGAAGGAGAATGTATAACTCACCTCAAAGATTTGAGGTCCATACACAGAGACTGCACCGTAACCCGTCAACGCCTGATTGACCTGACACATGATCGTGACCATAGTGGGGTGGAATTGTGGGTGGTGCGGATTGACCATATCCAAATAGCCCACACTCTCATCCTTCTCTTTCTCGTGCTGCTCCATCAACTCATCCAGCTTCTCCTTCGCCTCGTCACCGTATATCTCATTCAGTGCCGTCTTCGCATCGTCCGTCCTGTCGTTGAAAATGAACCACCTAGGACTCTCTGGCAGTCGCTCCACCAAAGCCATTAACACGACGGGGTAGACTTGCATGACGATGATAGGTATTCTCCAAGCCCACTGGTTCGACTTGCCCAGCAAAATGGTGACGCCCAAGTTGATGCCAAACGCCATCACAAGACCAAAGATATTCGACTGGAATTCCTGTGCGAGTGCCTTGCCACGCGCGTCGTCTGCAGACAATTCAGACGAGTACGTCGGGATCACAGCATCAATTCCGCCAACGCCCAGACCCATGATGACTCTTCCCACGAACATGATCGCGAGTCCAGCTTGCGGGAATTTCATGCCTGAAACAAACATGATGAGGTTGCCTAAGCTCGCACTCGCCAAGCTGAAGAAGATGCTCTTCTTGCGGCCGAATTTGTCGGCAAGTTTGGAGAACAAGACGGCCCCAACGGCGCAGCCGAGGTAGTATACCGCGACAATGACGCCGACGATTGGTGACTCTTCTTTGAGGCCCATAGTCAAGAGGTAGTCCTTGTTGGTGTTTATCAGGGACATCATGCCCTGGTCGTAGCCGTACAGTGCAATGGCTGTTGCTGAGAACAGCACGACTTGTGTTTGCTTGTCATTGTAGGCCTGCTTGGCGTGGTCCACGATGAGCGACATGGTGGCCGGTATTGAGTGTGTGAGGTTTGGAAGAATGGAGCACAAAATGTTGCAGAGGACATGGCCTGGCTACTGACGCGCACACAGAGAGTTTGAAGACGGGCCTAGGCCGCTGTGAGAAAATCTTGGTCAGGTGGTGGGTATGGACGGGAAGAGGATGCGTGTTATGACGATTGGCTGCAGGTCGCGCCTAAAACTTAGCTTATCTGAGATCTGACTGAGATGCCCCACTCGTTTGTCGCGCTCCTGTCCGATGATTAGTCCTACCATATGTCTCAAGAGAACACAAAAGTCCCTCAAATCAAACTTACGATTAACTTATGTTGTCCGTATGCTTTAATCACTTGAAGGACGGTGAGCTGAGCCACGGCCGTTCCGCTCTGTCCTTCATGGCCTATCTGTACTTCGTATAGCAGCTTCATCCCCATGTGCAGCGCGTCGTGCCAGTCTTGGTAACCTTTCTTATCGCTTCTTGTTTTCACACCGCAATTGCGACTCTCCCTGTCTGTGCTGAAATGCGAGTTCACAAGAAGTTTTACTAGCACCACTGACATATATGTTCCGTTCTGACTCTGGAACGACGCATTGGGACAAACGCTTTTGAAGTACTAGCTGAGGCCATCTTTGCGAATGGGCTGTCCGAGTCCTTGGAATCATGTTGCCGAACTACGAACAGACGGGAAGATGTCTTAGCTTCAACAACCAAAGCTAGTTCTCCACCAAATAGCGACGTGTGCGTGTCCTCGTTCAGGAGGAAATCTCTTCGATGGTGCCGACGGTAGGAGATTTGCCTCGTTGTGGAAGGGAAAGTCTCGTTTATCGACAACGTGAAACCCAACAGCTGAATACACGATAAACATGACTAGTCCGTCAGAGAGCGTAATGGTTCGAATACTTTTGTGGTTGCTCATGTAATTCCTAGGCGCTTTGTGCGTAATGATCTCGAAGCAGAGAGTGCAAGTTGGTGTAAATCGAAATTGGAGCAATAGGTTTTATAGTTGGTACTTGACTGCGAACAAGCGGTTTCGCATTCAATGCGAGCTGATCTGTATCTGGGGCGTACGTTGACTTGCACCCTGACCTTGATGAACGAAGACGAACCACCCAAGCAAGTGCTTACACGAGTAAATGCTGTTCGATTTGCTTTGCGAGGTTGTGCTTTACAGGAAACCAGCAGCCGCCACAACCACACCAGCAACGCCAAATCGCTCACCAACCCTCCTTATCACTGCTACATTCGTCTCAGCGCTAGTCAGGAGTCGTGTACTAGTAACGATAAGTACAGGTGTCGTCTTTCTAACACACGAACCCCTCGACTCGCCACACACGAATCCCCTACTACAGCAATTGCCGCCACAGCACGCATTGCCATCCTCACAGCAAGTGTCTCCGCAACACTGCCCATATGACTGAGAGCAGCATATTCCCGCTGCAGCGTTACAGCACGACCAGCCAAATCCGCAGCAGCTAGTACCACACGCTGTGCCCTGCGTGTCACAGCAGAAGGGGTCTGCTCCGGGACTTGGTGTGATGCAGTTGTAGCCTCGATCACAGCATCCGCGTCTCGAGGCGGTGTTGCACTGTGAAGTGGTTAGCCAGTGTCCGTGTTGAGATGCGCAAAACTCACGCAGGTGTCAGTGGATTCCTGGCAGTCAAAACGTTCTCCGTTGTAAGCTACGCATCGTCCAGTACCTGTCAGTTATCAGCTTTAGCGTCGAGATCGGATATGAGGCATGGGGCAGCTTACTCTGCCTGCCAAACAAACTGCTTGCGCTGTTGGGATTCGTTGAATTGCCATTATCCAGCTGTAATGGAAGCTGTACATCGTACGGCTCAGGCGCGAAAGTCCTCTCGGAGTCTGGTACTAGAACGCTGCCACCAAGCGCAAAGATAGCGCAGTTGATGAACGCTGAACGACGCATGCTTGGCGATGGAGTAATAAACGGTCGTCGCGTGGATTTTGGAAAATGGCAATGTTATAGGTTTTCTGTTCCAAGCCAACGTGCTTCCAAGGTCTTGAGTGGCGCACATCAGGTAACGCGATTGGAGTCGTGTCTGAGGTCACGATTGGTCTTGCATATGCAGCCTCGTATCCAGACCTGCATCCTGGGGTGGAGAAGAATCATTGGATTGTGCTGATATTCATGGCTGAACAGTCGTATCTATACCCAATGAGATTATTTGATCAAGCGAGCGCCCAGGGTGTTGGGTTGCTGTGGCTGATGACATGAAGTACCATGAAAAGAAACACATAATTCTGTTTCGCGAGACGCACCAGAATTTAAAAAAATGCTCTGTTTTCTTTGAGTTGAGGGCGTTGTCGCGAAGAACGAAAGCCAGGAGACAGACATCGACCTGCCATCGCTAGCTAATCAGTAGTCCTAGAGCCGGTTTCGAGCATGGCTCCGCTACAAGCTCGGTGCTTTCTGGTGAATATGCTCTTCCTCGAACGCAAGGTGGAGGAGGAGTAATCGCCGGACGATCGCATTACACACTGGTTCCGACTACACTTCCGACTCGGAAGTACCCCACAAAGCGCTCGGCACCAACCCCTCATCCCAATGACGCCTGCTTCCAAATAGCAAATGAGCGTAGGACATAAGACCCAAGAATGGAATTTGGGCGTAAAACCCTGCAGGCTTCTCCACAGGTACCCTTGAAGCACTTCCCCGCCAAATCAAAGCACCGAGACCGCACGACGTCATGGCAAGCGCACAAGCAGATTCCATAAACACGATCCCTCTCTTGGATCCTGAACACGATCCAGGAACGCATCCAGCGCAGACAGAATCCAGCATGTTGGGCCAAAAGATGAAAGCTGTGCATTACGAAGGGCCTTTCAAGGTGTCGGTTAAGGAGGTGGAACTGCCTAAGATCGAGCATCCCGACGACGTGATTGTGAAGGTCACAACGGCAGCTATCTGCGGGTCGGACCTGCACATGTATCAGGGAAGGACTGCCGCAGAGAACGGGCTTGTGTTTGGCCATGAGAATAGTACGTCCTCTTTCAAGTGGTCTCAATATATTTACTAACGCCGGACTCGTCGTGTAGTGGGAATCGTACTTGAAACAGGTTCTGGAGTGACGCTCCTGGAAAAGGGCGACAGAATCGTTCTGCCCTTCAACGTAGCAGATGGCCGGTGTAGGAACTGCGAAGAAGGACGCACGGCGTTCTGTACAGGGTAAGAAAGCTTTCGATGTTGGCGTCAAACTAGTGCTGACCATTCTCAACAGAGTCAATCCAGGCTTCGCAGGTGGAGCATACGGCTACGTTGCGATGGGTAAGGGTATTAATGTAAAACTGTATATGAGCCATACACTGACTTTGTACCTTTCCCTCTTAGGTCCCTACCAGGGCGGGCAAGCACAATACCTACGCGTCCCGTTTGCCGACTTCAACGCACTCAAGCTACCCAAGGGCACCGAGAACGAAGCGGACTTCATCCTCTTAGCAGATATCTTTCCCACCGGCTGGCATGGATTGGTTCTTGCAGGCTTCAAGTCCGGCGAAAGCGTTGCAGTTTTTGGAGCCGGCCCTGTTGGTTTGATGGCGGCATACAGCGGGGTTCTGAGAGGCGCAAGTAGAGTCTTTGTCGTGGACACGGTACCAGAGCGGTTGAAGGCGGCAGAAAAGATTGGTTGCATACCCATCGATTTCAGGAAGAGCGATCCGGTCGAGCAGATCATCAAGCTCAACGATGGCATGGTTGACCGAGCTGTCGACGCTGTCGGCTACCAAGCTATGGATGCTTCAGGGAGCAAAGAAAAGCCGAATATTGTCCTCGAACAGCTAATAATGGTTACGCGACCCACTGGCGGGCTAGGAATACCTGGCCTTTACGTACCGGCAGATCCGGGCGCTCCAGATGAACAGAGCAAGAAGGGCCAAATCCTCATGTCCTTCGGGAAGCTGTTTGAGAAAGTGCGTTCTTCTTTTTGTCAGACGCCGATAATGTACTGACTTCTAGGCAGGGTCTTTCACTCGGTACGGGACAGTGTAACGTCAAGGCGTACAATCGTTATTTGCGAGATATGATCGTATCAGGGAAGGCGAAGCCGAGTTTTGTTGTCTCGCATGAGATCAATATCGACGAGGCGCCGGTCGCTTACGAAAAGTTCGACAAGAGAATTGAAGGGTACACGAAGGTTCTTATTCATCCCAATGGACCGCTGAACTAGTTGTAACTATGAGTAATGCTGCATCTCGCAATGAGCGCTCGACTCACACTTGAATACTCCTGCTGTGGAACGCCTGATGCGGCGTACATCTAGTCATCAATAGCCATGCTCTTGACGGTGACCTAGGGCCAGTGCATTGGTAGCCAATTTTTCTGGTCCTCGCTTGACCTTGGCGACGGACGTTCCTGTCGTAGGAAACAACCAGTTTGTGATGCGTAGCATTGTGTTGGCTCTCGCAATACGCTCGTCTCAACCCTGCAACAAGTTGCTCTTCTCCAATGGGTAAGCCTTGTTGATCTTGACTTCCTCCACAGGGCGGTCCTCCTTGTCTGTCTTGACGAGCCCAAGCTTCTTCACCACCTGCATGCCACTCTTCACCCTGCCAAAGATAGTATGCTTGCCGTCCAACCAAGGCGTGGGTGCGAGCGTGATGAAGAACTGTGATCCATTACTGTTTGGACCAGAATTGGCCATGCTGAGTATGCCAGCGCCTGTGTGCTTGAGTGCTGGCGATATCTCGTCCTCGAACTTCTCGCCATAGATGGATGCGCCGCCGCGTCCAGTGCCTGTTGGGTCCCCACCCTGGATCATGAAGCCGGGTATGACGCGGTGGAAGATCAAGCCATCGAAGTAGTGGCGCTGAGCGAGAGTGGAGAAGTTCTTGCACGTTTTTGGCGCGTGGTCGTTGTAGAGCTCGATTACAATCGTCCCCTGCAATCATTAGTAGTTTTCAGCGTTGGAGTGACGGAGCGTCTTACGACTGTGGTATCAACTGCGACGTCGGTAGCCATATTGAAGTATAGAGAGACCGTGAAGATGGCGGATGCTGCTGAGCACTATGTTGGCAGAATTGTTGTCGCGATTTGCAGATCGCTTCAGCCACACTGCGCCACAACACTCAATTAGCGCAAAGTGATGAATCAGAGCAAACACACTCTCACTGCTGCAAGCAGCACCACAGCACCGAAATCAAAATGGATCTCTCAACCTGGGCGCTGCACCAGCTGTCGAAACTCTTGCCTCTTGACGACGAGTCTTTGAAGCAGATCATTGCGTACACCGAGACGTTATCTAATGCAGCCGCAGCGGACCACCTGCAAGAACTACTCGGTGGTAGTCCTCAGGCTCTCGAATTCATCACATCCTTCAACAGCAGGAGAAATCCCAATGCTACTGCATCGTCGAACCAGAATGCAACGTATGCCAACGCCTCAGAGGTGCCCAAGCCCAAGGGCCGCAAGAAGAAGCAGCCGGGAATCGGAAAGCTTCCGCCACCACGGCAAGTAGACGACTTTGGAGATGTTGCGGGTGCCTATCGCAAGAGAGACGAGGAGGACTACATGTCTGGAAGTTCAAAATCAAAGGTCCCCAAAGTCAATGCATTCGGCCTTTCGGATACCCCAGAGGCTGTCCAAAAACCGAGGACAGGACCGTCATCAGGCGCAGTTACACCAAAGTCTCGCGGAATATCACCTGCTCCACCATCGACTAAGCTCCCTCCTTCAGCAGCAGGGCAGCTCATATCCGACAATAAATCCTCGCGAACATCTTCGCCCAAGCCAAAGGCTAAAGTCACCCTTGCAGGTGGCACTCCTATGCACGGTGCCAGTACTGCGTTGAACGATCTTGAATCTGCTATCAGAGCGCTCGAGATTCAAACAAATCCCACATTAGCGCCGCAGGATAATAAGAAACGAGCGTGTAATTGCATGGCAACTCGACATCCCCTTCTCGATGCCGCACCAAATTGTCTAAACTGTGGAAAGATCATCTGCGTCAAAGAAGGCATTGGGCCTTGCACCTTCTGCAACACACCACTTCTCAGCGCTGAAGAAATCCAGTCGATGGTTCGAGTACTTCGAGACGAGCGCGGCAGGGAGAAGATGGCTGCAAATAACGCGTCACAGAAGCGCGCAGAGGTTTCACTAGTACCACGGCCCTTCACGTCCAAGTCGACAACGCCGATATCATCCAACCCGGGATCCGATATCGACTCGGATAGCGAGAAGCTAGCCAAAGCAAAGCAACATCGTGACAAGCTGCTTGCCTTCCAGGCGCAGAACGCAAAGCGAACGCAAGTGCACGATGAAGCTGCAGACTTTGAGACCACAACTGCTGGTCTAAGCATGTGGGCATCACCACAAGAACGCGCTTTGCAACTCAAGCGACAGCAGAAGGCTCTCCGTGAGCAAGAGTGGAATGCAAGACCAGAGTACGAGAAGCGTAAAGTGGTCGCAAGCATTGATCTCACTGGTGGCAAGCTAGTACGACGCATGGCAGCTGCCGAACGGCCATCAACTCCCGAGAGTGAAGATGAGCCCGCTCAGTCATATTCGACTCCTGTCGAGCATGGCGCCATTTCGAGTGGCAGTGGTGCCTTCAGCAGAAATCCGTTGCTAGGAGGTCTGATCAGACCGACTATCAAGGTGGAAGAGAGAAAGGGAAAAGAGACGGAGGGAGAGAGAAAGCAGACGTGGAGAAGAGTACAGGACGACAATGATGACAACGAGCAGTGGATTCTTGATGGGGGAGTGTATGGCGGGCGAGCTGACAACGTCGGCCTTGAGATGGATGGCCTGAGATAATGACATGTGCGGGCCATACATCTAGCCACAAAGCCTTGATCCTTCGCTTGTTCTTCATCGCAGTAACCTCGATTCTTGGGACCATCTGGTGTCATTGGTGTTGCTTACATAACCGGCAGCCCCTATCCGAACCAGCTGAATCACGAAATGACTATGAGCCGACATGCCGACATGCTTGTAGCGTATCGATAGCTCTGCTCTACACATACACCGGTCGAAGACCAAGAGTGCGCCGAGAGCATCTTATTGGTGAGAAGCTTCTGGTTGACACCTGTAAGTGGTCACTAAGATCGCGCTGTCGCGGATCTTTCGACGATCGACAGGACTAGTGTCAGTAGTTCGATTCGGGCGGGAATAGGTAAGAACTCTATCAAATGCTCGAAGTCACCGAGGCATGTCGACATCGACTCATGGGATCCGGCGCCATGTTCCTAGCTTTGAGGCATATGGAGTATATACAGAGATGTCGTGCCCTTCCATCTCAGTTAGCAATTGCGCTGAATTCCAACTTTCACCATGGCCTTCTTCTGGACACAATGTGTGCGCCTTTTCGCAATTTGCGCCCTCATTCTTACCCTCGTAACCGCACAAGCCCCACTTACACCCGACAAGGACTCCTTCTACACGCCTCCACCTGGCTTCCAGTTTACGCCGCCAGGCACAATCCTCCGTACTCGTACTATATCTGCGTCTATCCTCGGTCTCCTCCCCAACATCCCTCCAACTCAATCTTACCAGCTTCTTTACCGCACGACAGACAGCCATGGGAAAGCGATTGCCGTTGCGACTACGGTCTTTGTGCCTACGACCCTCATGAAAGATCGATTTATATCCTTTCACACTGCTTATGACGGAAGTGCGCCCAGATGTGCACCCAGCTACACCTATCAGCAAGGGGCTCAGACTTCTGACCTCATTACTGAGTTCGAGCTCTTGTTCCTGGACTCCTTCCTTGCTTCTGGCTACATTACCTCAGTCCCCGATTACGAAGGTGAGGACGCGGCGTTTACTGCCGGTCGTCTCGCCGGCATGGCGACTCTCGACTCCATGCGAGCTGTATCTGGCTTCCGAGAGGCGGGCTTCACTACGCGGAACCCTAAGATTGTGGGATACGGCTACTCTGGCGGCTCCGTCGCAACTGGCTGGGCGGCGTCTTTGCAGAGGAAGTACGCCCCTGAGCTGCCAGTTCTGGGCTGGGCCTCTGGTGGCACCGTGGCCAATCTGACTGGAACTGCAGTGTTCCTCGACAACACTACGTTCAGCGGATTTCTTCCCCCAGCCATAGCAGGCCTCAACAAGCCCAGCTCCTACCAGCAGGAACTGGACGCCAAGATCAAGTCCATCATCACGCCGTATGGCCAGAGCAAACTGGACTTCGCCAATGATCACTGCATCGAAGACCTTTTCAGCTTCCCCGAGATGAGTGTTTTGGCCACGTATTTCCAGAGTCTGGGCGATCAGCTCTATTATGACCCTGTGATCCGCAACGTACTGTCGCAGTGCATCATGGGCGTCCGTCGTGACGAGGCACCTATCGCGCCTGTCTACGTCTATCACGCTCTCAATGACGAGATCATTCCATATGCCAACGCATCCTCCTTGGTAGATCGCTGGTGCAATGATGGCTCGGCTGTCGACTTTGTCACGTACGAGAACGGTGGACACTTGGGCATTGTAAGTCGTACCCTTTTTTCCACTCTTCACAATTCACAGCATACTGACGTTTTCTGCAGGAGGCCGTAGGCTTCGTTGGCGCCTACGAGTTCGTGGGCAAGGCTTTCCAAGGCAACGTCGCGAAATCTGGTTGCACACGCAGGACGTCGGCGACAGATTCAATCCCTCCACTCGCACTCGGTCTGCAATTGGAGCCAATCACCACTAGATTAATCGATGCGTTGGCCAAGGTTGGAAGGGGAGATGCGAATGTTAAGCAGGACATGAGCGTATTGACGCAGCCATTAGGCTTAGGGCTACGAGCTTAGTCGCATTAGATAAACATCACGAATGGAATGCTGCTCTCACCATCCTGTCTTAGTTGTATTATGCACAAATTGTTCATTTGTCCCTGACTATCCTCAGTCCCTCTCTACTAATCCTCCATTCTAGTCTTTACACCTACATCAGAACAAGTCCAGCCGCGCCGACCACGCCGAGCGCCCAAGACGTAGCCTGCATATGCGATGCAGCACCAGTTGTTGCCCCTGGAGCCGCAGGAGATGCTGCACTCGGGCTGGAGCCGCTCGTCGAGGTGCCATTGGGGTTGCCAGACATATTTTCTTGAGAGATGGCGATGTTGGTGCCGTTCTTGCAGTGATCGTTGTAGCTGGAGAGCGCGGAAGATCGTAGAGTGACATCGGTGCACTATAAGAGTAATTAGCTGTGTTCATACCATATGATCTCTTTGCAACATACCTGGTACAATCCGCCTCCACCGTGCGCATTGGACACAACTTGGATGGTCGCTTGCGTGCCATCGCTCACGTTTGCACTGCTTGGGACGTTGAGCTGACCAATGCAGAAATCGCCAAGTCCCGTGACCACGAATTGTGGGCGAATGACCGTGTTGAAGTTACTGCCGGGGGTACCACCAATTGCCATGTATACAGCGACGTTGGTCATGTCGTGACCCATCTTCAGCTGTACTGGTCCGCCATTGATGGGAAAGTCGGTGCGCTGCCCGACATCGTTGTAGCCGCCGCAAGGGAAACTCTCCGCTGTGGATTCGCCTGATCCTCTTGACTTTGGCCACTCGAGTGTGAAGTGTGCAAGGGACACAGGAAGAAGAGCGAGTGCAATGATGGTGTTGGAGAGCATTTTGACGGTTGAGACTCGTTGGCAGAGGTATGGACGTGAATAGTCGATAGGAATGTGATGCCCGCAAGACGACTTTGTAATTGTGACGGAAAGCTTGTTCAAGGTTGTAGGAAGAAGTCGACCGCAAGTCAATTGGAGATTGAAAGTCACTCTACCTGGGCGTAGCCGCCTTACTTATTTGTCGCAGTGCGCCCCTGCAGCGCCTGCATTCTGTGTCAAAGAAAGAGCCTCGCGTGGTTCGCGTGTCAAGCCAACCGTTTCGCGTTGTTTAAAATACGGTAGCCTCCAAATCACATGAAGTAGGTGAGCAAGATCCCGCGACGACGGGTCATATGCAGTTGAGCAAGTTTCTTACCAAAGAGGCGTTGGCGAAGCCACTAGCGTGGTGGTGGCGGTAAGGGTCAGTTAATCCTAGTCGGTACTCACAAGTCCATTGCGCATGAGCGGCATCCACAGCCGGTGAAGACGGTAATCACGCATAAGGTATCGAGAACTGAGTTGTTTCCTGTGGGTTAAGCCTTATGGTCGTACTGTGGGTTGGCACATACGACGTTCTCGGAACATTTGCCGACCAGGAGCTACTCGATTTTTGTTGGCGAGCTTTGTTATGATGCAGAACGACTTGTGGTTTTCTGTACGTTCTGTACGCCCCTATAAGTTTATGCTGTATCTGCTAACATGCGATACACATGCGGAGGACAGGATGAGCAGTTCGACGATCCGGAACTGAGGCATGATCTTGCAGAACATGCCAGGATTCTTCACGGCACGACGTGATATAGTCAACTTTCACTTGATTTGCAATGCATCTAGGCTACGTTGAAGTCAGATGAGAAAGCCCCATCTTGAATACAATTACATATTCTACATGCCAGCCATCACACCGTTATTGAACCTTCCGAGCGCAAGTTCTCCGATGAATGCACCCGCGAGAACGGATAGGAAGTAGCCTATACGAAGTCAGTATAACTCTTATGTAGCTTGTCAGGAGGCACTGTTACTTACCAACGTTGAAAGTCATGACTGCTAACATGCTGTTGCCCAGTTAGTATGCATTGCTGGGCAGTACCAAAGAACACTTACAGAAGATACCCAACAGCGGTCGCAATCGTCATCAGAAGGGCTCGTGGTAGGTCCACACTGAATCTCCAGGGCTGAACGTGCTTGACCGGCGCCGACACTATCCTCACATCCTCTTGCACTCCGTTGGTGGTAAGAATACCAGCCAAGGAGCTTCCATCGTCCGAAGCCCGGTCGCTGGCCGTCTTTTCACCCGCCACAACGACGTATCGTCGCTTCAATGCGCCTTCCAGTGCCTTCATCTCGAGGAACGTCTTCGCTGTGAAGATGGCGCGAAGCATAACGGCGAGGAAAATGAGGAAAATGCATGTTCCCGCGTACTGGCCAGCAGTTCGCGGGGTCCACGACATCGAGTACAGAGGAGTATCTGTGGCCGTGAAGAAAGCCATTGTCATGCCCGTGTGCGAGCCTGAAGTCGAGCCCATGTCCATTCCGCCCATGGCCCCAGCGGCTGTTGTATCGTGACCTTCGTGGGCGACCATTATGATGACAGTCGATTGTACCGGTGTTGATGGTGCTGCTAATGCGGGGTGATCGGTACCAAGATTGAGGTTGTGAGTGCCAGACTGCCGCTTCAGTGGTAATGGGGAGCCGATCGCTTTTAGAATCACAGCGCAATGTGATACAACAGCTTGGCTGCTGTAGTATTCCGACTACGAGCACTACGCATTAACGCATATCAGTGAAAAGTGTCAGGTCGTGAGCGCGTTTGTGAGCAGGTGAGTCCAAATGCGTGGGATGTTGAGACAGTCAAGGAATGTGGGCCTTGGCCGAAGCGTGAAGTGTAAGAAATTGTTAATGAGATGAACGGCCAATACACAGCGAGGTGGTGGAATTTGTCGTCGTGCGCTGGGATCTACCTGCCGCGCATGCCTCCTGTCTGCACCACGCTGATGGCGCCTTCTTAATGAGGGACTTTGAGCACATTTGTCGCTTGCGGCTCGATGCTTGTTTCCGCCACAACCAACAGGGTCCCTTGCTACATCGCGACCGCCCCGCAACCTTGAACATGCATCTAGAAAGAGATCGGATGGTCGTGCAGTGCGTACCGACACGGTGGCAACGGAAGCCCATTTACAGTCGCTAGTCACCTCTTACCAACTGAAGCCGTCGGTTCGACCCGACTTCGCCGCGGTGCATCTATTCAGCGCAGAACATCACACTACGAGCATTGTCCATTCTTTTATCATGCGATAGACGAGCAGCATCTGCCTGGCCCTTTTGCGCTTCAGGACCACAGTTGACGACTGTTTGGAGATCAGGAGACGCGCACACGATACACTCGCAACAAGATCCTATCATTGGCCATTATGAGCCACAGCGGCCATGGCTCCATGTCTATGGGCACCGTCAAATTGCCAGCCCTCGGTGAGTTCCCAAAATTCTACTGGGCAGTCGTTGGAAGCGCCATCGGCATTGCGACACTCGTCAACCTCTACAACCACATACTGTGCAAACAGCGGCTGTCTGCAGCAAAAGATGGGTCGCTGAGTCCTGCGAAACCGAAGTCATGGTTCGCTCTCTGGATTGCAACACTTTTCGCCCTGACCAGGGAGGCCTCGAATTACTCGATTCACATACCGCTGAGAAGTCGCATATTGAGGCTACCCTCCGTGGGTCGATCCAGTCTTGTCCTCGCAAACGCAATCACTCTCGTAGTGCTCTGCCTCTACGGGCTTGATCTCACAGGCCTATTCACCAAGGAGGATGTCGCTTTTCGATGTGGAGTCGTGACTCTCGGGCAGTTACCGTTGATCTTCCTCCTCTCAAGCAAGAACAACATCATCGGATACCTATGTGGAATCAGCTATGAACGCCTCAACTGGCTACATCGTTGGAGCGCGAGGACCATGTTGTTGACGGCAACACTCCACATGGGCTATTTCTTCACTTCCTGGGATCGGTACGACTACGTTGGATACAAGCTGAAGAACGACAACATCTCGTGGAAGGGTCTCGCCGCTTGGTGCACACTCGTGTGGATTGTGTTCAGCTCCATGACACCCATCCGTGGCTGGTGCTACGAACTCTTCCTTGTACAACATCTCGTTTCTTTTGCAGTATTCGTCAGCTTCGTGTATATCCATATACCCGCAGACATGAAGGGCTACGTCTGGGTTCCTGTTGCACTGTTCTTTTTCGATCGCACCGTCCGAGCAGCTCGAGCACTGTATGCCAATATCTCACTTTTCCACCCGCAACGAAGAACTGGACCGTCGAAGAGCTTCTTGGCATGCAAAGCTGAGTTCACCCCATTGCATCACAACACTACGCGAGTCGTCATACCAAACCCTCCGATCAGTTGGTCACCCGGCCAGCACGTGTTCCTGTCATGCCAAGCATTGGCTCCTCTGCAAAATCACCCATTCACTGTCGCATCGATACCGGAGGATGGAGTTATGGAGTTCCTGATCAAGTCTGAGAGCGGTGGTACAAAGCGCTTCTTCAGACACGCCGAGAAATCACATCAACTGTCTGAAATACCGACAAGGTATGATTCTGTTTCTATCTTGCTTGAACCTATCGACGATTCCTCGTCGACTTCCTTATTAGCTACTTCATGCTTACTATCCCATAGAAGCAGAACAGTTACTATAGAAGGGCCTTACGGTTGCATACGCCCATTACGGCAATTCGACAGCGTCGTCCTACTTGCCGGCAGCACCGGGGCGACATTCACCCTTCCACTTCTCCGTGACATTGTCCAGGGCTGGCGGGAAAACGATCAGGACGGTGCTCGAGGATCTCGCTTTCCACTATTCGGAAGGCAATCCGGCGCCGTCACTCGACACGTCCGATTTGTATGGGTGATCAAGAGTCGGGGCCAGCTTGGCTGGTTCGCCGAACAATTATCAGCCATATCCACCGAGGTCCAGGGGCTGCAAGAGAATCTCCGAGACGTCAAGCTCGAGCTTACGGTATATGTGACCTGCGACGAGTCGTTTACTGAAGAGCACAAATCATTGCTATCCAGCATCACCGCACCGAACCACAATGCACCAGCACAGAAAAACATTAGGCACGGGACAGTTCAGTTTAGGGGCCGAGCGTCACCCGTGGATAACGGGGATAAGTCGTTGAAGATTGAGCAGGTTCAGGAAGTGTCGAGAGTGGAATCGAACGAAGAAGAACAAGCATGCGGTCCGAACGGCACCTGTTGTTGTAAGACAGCAGTCGACGAAAGCGCCGCCGATGATCGCATACAACCATGCAGCTGTAAAGCACCTCCAAAGGCAGCAGAGCCACGGATCAGTAGTCGTCCAGCATCGCGTATTTCGTCCACCCCGTCCTCCACCCAACAAAAGCTTCTCGTGCACCCTTCCATCACCGTCTACTCTGGGCGGCCGAAGACAAGAGAGATCATACGGCGATCACTCGAACAGGCATTGGGCGAATCGGCTGTCATTGTATGTGGGCCTCACGGCTTAGTCGCAGATGTAAAGCAACATGTCTGCTCACTGAGTGACGAGCGTGCGGTGCACAAGGGTACTGGTGCGCAGGGTATATATCTTCACACTGAGAGCTTTAGCTATTGAAAAGCGTTCTCAATAGCATATGCATATTTCCATTGCCCAGAATGCGTCTATTCTTTCCCCTTCTTTGTGTTCACCTCGCTTGTAAGGAAATTAATGCAGTGTTTGCATGTTTGTTGAATCGTGTAAGACTGTGATTATGGTATCCGCTGTGCGACTAGTCTTCTTCCTTGCTCATACAAGGTTCGGTCAAGAAGACCAAGAAGGCCGGCTTCACGAGATAGTCGACGAGGAAGAGCTCGAATGTGGTTCCATGCAGAATGGGATGTGGAAGGGGCTGGTGGAGAGTGTGAAGGGGGAGATTGGTGGGGGATCGGAAGTGGATGTTTGTTGGTGGGAGTTAACGAGGGTGCAATCATGTGGGATGGCTTGCATTGAGAGGGCTGGTGTGAGGTTATACAGGACGTACTGAAATAGCGAGGAACGCTTGTGAGCTTTTGATGGCTTGCGTGCTGACGCAGCACATACTCGGAGGGCTTGTAGAATTGGGAGGAACAAGAGAATGAGCACGACACTTCAACAATGATGGAAAGACATTTTCCATTATGTTTCGTATCATATGTACGCATGTACCTCATGCCATGCAGAGCTCACACACGCAAGTCCAAACCCTCCCAGCCCCAAACTCCCCCACATCCCCACCTATTTATTCAACTCCTCAGCCCTCTTCTTCAACTCCTCCTTACTCGCAGCCTCAGGCAACTTCTCCGCGTGAACCGGTCCCTGTCTCGCCGTTAGCCCCCATTGCACGCTCGAGAACCACGCACGTACAGGGTTTGCCGCGTGGGCCTGGGAATGAGCGTCGCCACCCGAGTTGGCGGTGTTGGCGGGGTTTGAGTGAATCTGGTGGGATGACGCGGTGGAGTCGGAGGACTCTTTGGCGACTTTGTCGGTGATGCCTGTGGGGTGGGAGTGTTAGTATCAACCGCGTGAGCAGAGTAAGAAGGGGAGCTGAACGTACTCCCACCAGTGTTCTCCTCAGCTGGATGTGCGGGCATTTTGACTATCTTTTTGTATCTTCGTGTTCTTGCGTTTCTCTTCTCGCGGTTTCCTCAGCAGAACGTCACGTCCGCCAATATCCAAAAAGTCCCTAACGAGTCCGTCGACTTGCTCTTCAGGCGTTTCGTCTTTGATCTTGAGCTTCTCGAGGTCAGGTGCTGCAGTATCGTTTGAGTTCTTGTGGTCGTCGATTTCGTGGTTGGAGTAATCCGGTCGGCTGTCGAGGGACCACTTGAGTTTCTCGGCGGTGGTGGCGTTGGAGGGAGGAGGGCCAGAGTGAGCCATTATATGAGGGAAGGCGTGTGATCGGTGACGTAGTGAGGGACAGGAGAGGCAGCAGCAAGTAAGAAAGGTGGGGCAAGGATGCTTGGGTGCTTGTGCTTGGGTGCTTCGATGAAGTCGTGATGGCGCTTGGTGCGGGGTCGAAGACGCGTCTGGTCCGCGGCGCACCGTTGAGGCGCAATGTAGATCTGTGGTTAGGTGCCAGCGAGATATATAGCTTTCACTTTGTACGAGCAGCACGACGCATGAGTGTTGGAGAACATGGTATCAATGTCATTCAAGACTTCATATTTCAACCCCAATATTGGGCTCGGGTTACTCGTCCTACCACATCGCAGTCCTTGGCTTTGGGGGCGGGTGACTAAACCTTCCTCCTCTTGCCCAGCGGAGCCTCATCCTCCTCGATCGTAGGCGTGTCTTCTACCTCTGTCCTGCCACCCGACCTCTCCACATTGCGCCAACTGCTCACTTTGTGCTGCACTGTCTCAAACATTTCCCTTGCATCTTCCACAACACCATCCTCGCCAGGATTGAACATGACCGCGTTGACAAACATGCGCATGAGCTCCTTCTCCAGCTGCGCAGCATTGACAACCGACTTTGGTGGCATGTTGTCGGAGATGACGGGCAGCTCGACAATGCCTCCTGCTCCACCAGGACTACCGATGGGAGTATCGGACGCTGCTGCTGCTACCTGCTTCGCCCCGACACTGATGGCCTTCTGGATAGACTTGAGATCCGTAGGACGCTTGATGATGTCATAGTATCCTACAGCGTCCTTGGCCCTGACTGCAGATGAGAATGTCGATGCGTGCTTGTGAGATTGTATGTCGTTCATCAGGGCAGAACATGCTTTGGCAAAGTTGCGTGGTGCTACAATGGTACGTGGCGGGCCAGGCGTGCTGTATTGGTCTTCATGCTTGTCCAGCGATGCTTCCCGAGCTGTCCGCTTCCTCCTCGACGCCGCACCACGACGCGTGGTCATCTGCGCGGGCGTGTCGACAGACTCCTCGTCGACGGCGTCTACAGAAGTCCCACGTTCACTCTTAATGCGGTGGCCGGCCTGCGACTCGTTGTCGGCGGCTACGGTCTCGGTATGTGACAAGATAGACTGACTACGGCTACGATCGCGGACAGAGCCACCAGCTCGAGAAGACGCAAGGCTGCCGGGGCGCGGACGTTTGGGTACCACCTTACGCCGTGATCGACCAGAGCGCGTCTCAGGCTCAGCCACTGGATCATCCGGTTGTGGCTCGGAGGGTGTTTCCGGAGCAGGTGCAGACTTTGCTGTGATATCGTCCTCTGTGTCTTTCTCCTTGCCCTTTCCTTTCGCCTTTGACTTGCGCTGCGATTTCGGTTTGGCCGGGCTTGGATTCGGGGTTACGTGAGGCACGAAATCATCGATCGGTTCTATTGCTGGACGCACTGGACGTGAACTTGACACAGGCGTGGAGGTCCCCAAAGTCTTCTTCCACATCGTCTTTGCCGATACAGGTGTGCCCACAACACTGAGTGGAGAGTGGTTGTTCGTTGGCGTAGAAAACGACTGCCTGACCTGGGTGACCAGCGGGTGCATGGAAGGCGGGCCTGGTCTGCCAGTGCCAGGTGTGTATGCGTTTGCTCTGCTAGACGGCGGTTGCTGTCGATTACCAACGGGCGTTGAGACTTGTGGGTATTGCGGCGTCGCAGCGGCGTGTGGGTGGACACGCGAGGGATCTTGGGGTGCAACCTGGAAAGTGTGAAGCATGAACCCAGCCTGTGGAGGCGGAGGAGCATACTGAGGCGCGGGGTGCGGGTATGCTTGTTGCGGTGCATATGCGTACTGCGGCCTTTGCTGTGCGAGCATACCGGGAGACTGGGGCCCAGGAGGAGGTTGTGGGAAGCGTTGGTGGCCTGGTGTGTACTGCGACGGCGTACTGGGCGGTGGACCGTATGCAGGCAGGCCATTGGTACCATACGGTTGCACTGGCGGTGTTTGATGGTGTCCTGGTGGCCCCAGAACGGGCGATTGAGAATGCGGCGGGCGATGGTGCGGACCGGGTTGATGCACTATATTCTGAGGCGTGGGAGGTTGGTATGGCGAGGCAGGGTGTGGAGGGTGGTTGTACGGGGGACCTGCAGGCTGCTGGTATCTGGGCGGCGGCGGCGCCAATGGCTGAGCGATGTGTGGCTGCGGAGATGCCGATGCGAGCGGCTGTGGTGTGGTCGTCTGTCGCGGGTCGAGACTGGGCTGCTGCTGCTTCTGGAGAGAGACAGCAGTTTGTCCATTTTGCTGCACCTGTGCCCTTGTGGATTCGGTCGCGTGCTGCGGTGTGCCATCTTGGAGCGGCGCACTCTCACGGGCGCCGTTCTGCGCAAGCTGCGGACTGGCCGGCTGTGGGAGAGGCTTCTGCGGCAGGTGCGGTGACTTTCTCGGCAGCGTAGGGCTCCGCGCGACGGGTGGGCGCCCATTTGCTCGCTCTAGCAGCTGCTCGTCCCACTCTCCGCGCTCGATGCTCTGGATCTCGCGCTGCAGCATCTCGTAGCGCTCCTCCTCGGCGCGGATCTGCTCGACGACCTCCCGGCGAAACGAGGCGTACAGCTTGTTGACCAGCTTCGGGATGAGGTGCTGGTGCTGCAGCGATTCGGTGACGGTGGGCAGCGCAGGGCTCGCCTTCTTCCTCTTGCGCGGGTTTGTGGCGCTGTCGCCGTTCCCGTTCGTGTCGCCATCGTTGTCGCTC